>PPYF01384840.1_pt1 | contig 59425 bp, 65 predicted proteins | sample 1559871 | NCBI WGS metagenome assembly PPYF01 (sample SAMN08240021, study PRJNA423297) | Human gut metagenome, whole genome shotgun sequencing project. | reverse complement strand
TGAAAAAGCCCTTCCGTATTGCTTTTGCGGTACAGGATCACTCGCTGAACGTGCTGGTGAAGATCTCCACCGACGAAGGTCTGTGGGGCATCGGTGAGGCCGCGCCCTTTGAACCGGTGACCGGCGAGAGCGCAGCCACCGTTCTGGAAGCGCTGAAACTGTTCCGCACCGGATTGATCGGCATGGACCCGCTCGATGTTGAGGGCATCCACAGGATGATGGACCGCCTGCTGTCAGGCAACACCTCGGCAAAGGCCGCGGTGGATATTGCCCTGTACGATATCAAGGGCAAACTGATGGGTCAGCCTCTGTACAAGGTGCTGGGCGGCAGCGTGAACCAGATCGTCACGGACATGACGGTGGGCATTGACACACCGGAAGCCATGGCCGCCGAAGCCCGGGAACGGGTGGAAAAGGATGGCTTCACCATTCTGAAAATCAAGGCCGGCATCAACCCGACCGAGGATATCCAGGCATTGACCCTGATCCGTCAGGCGGTGGGCCCCAACATCCGTCTGCGTGTGGACGCCAACCAGGGTTACACGGTCAGCGATGCGGTGCGCACCCTGAAAGCCTTTGAAGAGTTGGGCGTGGAAGCGGTGGAACAGTGCCTGCCCAGCTGGGATCTGGACGGTATGCGCTTTGTGCGTTCCAAGGTGGACTTGCAGGTCATGCTGGATGAGTCGGTCCACACCCCCATCGACGCAGCAAAGGCCTGCAAGATCGATGCTGCAGACATTATCAATATCAAACTGATGAAGTGCGGCGGCCTGTACCCGGCGGAAAAGATCAACGCCATTGCCGAGGCAAACCATGTACAGTGCATGGTGGGCTGCATGCTGGAGACCAAGGTGGCCATTGCTGCCGGTGTGAGCCTGGTTGCCGCCAAGCAGAACATCACCGAGGCGGACTGCGACAGCTTTATGTACGCCGTGGACCCCGAGATGGGTATGCCCGGCGGTTTTGCCGTGAATGGCGGCGTCTACACCCTGTCCGACAAACCGGGCCTTGGCATCGATATTGATTTTTAAGCGGGACCCCGCAGAGAGGTATAGAGAGGTATATTATGGCGAATACGATTTTTTCCTCCGAAGGCGCGCTCCTGTTCATCATGGTCGCCACGGTTGCACTGGGATTCTGGCTGCAGCGGTTCAAGGTGTTCAAAACACTGGGCCCGGCCCTGACGGTTATCGTCATGGGCATCGTGATGTCCAACCTGCGGATCGTGCCTACCTCCAGCCCTACCTATGATGCCATCAGCAGCTACTGCGTGCCGTTGTCCGTTTCCATCTGCCTGCTGAGCCTGGACCTGAAACAGATGCGCAAATTATCCAAGGAACCGATCATTGCGTTGGCCTCGGCCATATTCAGCGTCTGCGTGGCAGCTTTGGTGTTCGGCATACTGTTCGCCAACAAAATCGACGAGGGCTGGAAGGTGGCCGGTATGTTCGTGGGCACCTACACCGGCGGCAGTTCCAACCTGACCGCCATCGCTGTAGGCCTGGATGCCAGCAAGAACACCATCGCCTCGGCCAATGCCGCCGACTATGTGGTGGGCATCCCCACGCTGATCCTGATGTTTGCCACCCCCGCCCTGTACAAGAGTTCCAAATGGCTGAAAAAGCTGTGGCCCTATGATATGAGCGAGTCGGAGCTGCTGGGGGATGGCAACCACGAGGAACTGATGGCCTCCAAGGAATGGTCCATCCAGGAAATCGCCTGGTTGCTGGCCATCGGCTTTGGCACCGTGTGGGCTGCCACCAGCATCTCCTCGATGGTATTCGGAGAAGGGTTCCGCAGTGCAGGCCGCATCCTGCTCATCACCACCTTCTCCATCATCCTGGCACAGGTGCCGGCCGTCCGCAAGCTGCGCGGCAATTTTGACCTGGGCCTTTTCATAGCGGTGCTGTTCCTGGTGACCATCGGCTTTGCGGTGGACCTGAAGCAGTTCTTCGGCTCCACCTTCTACATCACCCTGTTCTGTTTCTGTGTCATCGCCTGTTCCATTCTGCTGCACCTGCTCATCACCCGGCTGCTGAAAGTCCGTTTTGAGTATGTGCTGCTGTCCATCGTGGGCTGTATCTCGGATGGCCCCACCGCCGCCCTCATCGCCTCCAGCGCCCAGTGGAAGACCCTTATCAACATCGGCTTGCTCATGGGCGTACTGGCCGGTGCCCTGGGCAACTATGTGGGCATCGGTGTAGCCTATGCCATCCGTGCTTTCATCGGCGCCTAAACGGAAAACGGGAGAAACGGAAATGCGTAATTTTGACTTATATGTTTCAGGCATCCTGTACGGCAGACTGCGGCTGGGCGACGGCACACCCCAGATCCGGAAACTGGACGTGCATACCGGCGCGCTGCTGGACTGGCAGGACCTGACTGAACAGGACCGGGATTTTTACCGTTTCTTTGTGAAGATGGACTTTGCCGCCCTGGGGCAGAACCTGTCCCATTACGAGTCGGGGCTGCATGGCACCGGGGAAGTTTCCCTGTGCGGCGAGCGCTACACCAGCGAAGACGGCTGCAGCTACCTGCAGCGGGATGTAAAATTCCCTAACAACAAACAGATGAAAGAAGGGCGGCTGATCGCCGTCACCTGCCCTGCCCGGGAGATGGTCACGGTGCTGGTGGAACCCGGTGCCGAGGAGGAGACCATCCTGCGCCTGTGGCGCTCGACCTGGCCGGAGGAACAGTTGTTCCCGGTAGAACATGCGCAGACCTTCCCGGTACCCATGCGGGACGGGGTACATCTTTCCACCGACGTATACCTGCCTAAAAACTGCAGTACCCCGGTGCCCGCAGTGCTGGTACGCACCCCCTACGGCAAAGAGGACGGCTGTGAGATATACTACCGTTACGTCCAGCGCGGCTACGCGGTGGTAGTACAGGATGTGCGCGGCCGAAACGCCAGTGAAGGCGAATGGCTGCCCAACTACCACGAGGTGGAGGACGGCGACGATACGCTGAACTGGATCGCCGCCCAGCCATGGTGCAGCGGACGCATCGGTATGGTGGGCGGGTCCTACCTGGGTTATGTACAGTGGGCAGCCGCTGCCAGCGGCAACCCCCACCTGAAAGCTCTGATCAGCGTAGTCTGCGCGGGCAGCGCCTTTGTGGATCTGCCCCGCCGGGGTGGGTCTTTCACCTCGGGCATGCTGGCCTGGTGCATTGGAAGCGAAATCCGACAACGTGCCGCCTTTGTTTAGGCGGTACGTTTTTGTCGGTAAAGAGGTTAAATTATAGGCAACGGTGACCTTGTAGGTGTTATCGTCCTCATCCCATACAGTGACGGAGTTTACGAAAAGGTCAATGAGCATACGGCAGAACTCTTCATCTTCAATACTGCCGCCACGAAACTGTTCTAACCAATAAATAACCTGGGCTTTGTCCAGTTCAACAATATCCTCAGATTCTTTCTTAGCCTGTGCTTGCAGGTCTTTCTTTTCTTTCTCTAATTCACCCATACGCTTCACAAGCATATCTGGGGCTGACCCGGATTCAATAGCTTTGAGAAGATGGTTGAGAGATAAGTCTACCTGGTGAATACGGTCACGAATAGTTGGGAGGGCTGAATCCAGTTCAATCTCATGCTGATTCTTCTCACAGGCAATAGTAGCAATCTGTTCTATATATTCATCCGTAAGGAGTGATAGAGCGTCCTGGGCAACCAGTCTTTCTATGAACTCCTTACGGATATTCTTTTTCTTGCAATCAACATTACCGTTCTTCTTTCCATAACACTGATAGTAATAGTAATTTCCCGCATTGCAATTCCCGTTCATTTTACTGCCGCAATGTCCGCAGAAGATTTTACCACTAAGCAGATAGACTACTTTTGCTTTGTTCCGGGCAGGTGCATTTTTAATCTTACCAACTCTAAGTTGCACCCTGTCCCAGAGGTCTTTGTCAATGATAGCAGGTATAGCGTCCTCTGCCCGGTAGTCATGGAAGCTGTAGACTCCGATGTACCTCTCATTACGGAATATTTTGGTGAAAGAACTCTTTCCGAAAGCTGTACCTTTTGAGGTTTTGTACCCACGGGCATTAAACTGGCGGCAGATTTCAGCAACCGTTTCTCCGTCTGCATATTTCTCAAAGGCTTCTTTTACAATGGGAGCCGTTTTAGGGTCTATTACCAGTTTCTTATCTTCAATCTTATATCCCAGAGGGACTGCCCCTCCTATAGAGTTATGCTTATAGGCTGACTCTCTCATACCACGGTTGATTTTCTGGGATAGTTCGGCACTGTAGAACTCAGCCATACCTTCAAGCACGGATTCCAGAATGATACCTTCCGGATCATTGCTGATATTCTCTGTGGCAGATATAAGCTGCACCCCGTTACGCTTCAAGCGATATTTGTAGGTGGCTGAGTCATACCGGGAACGGGCGAAGCGGTCAAGTTTGTATACGATTACAGCGTCAAACAAGCCCTTCTCAGAGTCCTTTATCATCTTGAGGAACTGGACTCTCTTCTCTATATCCTTACTGGCAGATGTGGCTCTGTCAGCATATATCTCTACAATTCTAATATTATGCCGTTTGCAGAAATCACGGCAAACACGGGTCTGCCCTTCAATAGATTGCTCAGTCTGGTTATGGCTTGAGAATCTAACGTATAGGCAGGCTGTTTTTATATCCTCATACATGGTTCTTCCTCCATTCTATGAAATCAATTACCCTACAAGTACGCCTTCCCCTTTTGCTTTTTTTTCATTTCATCCATGCAGACATAGATTATGTTCAACTGTCCCATGTCATTAGCAGTACGGTATGCGTCAATGAGGATTTTCTCTTTTTCTGACAAAACTAAGACTTCTGGCTTTCTGACTTCACTAAGACCCAGTAAGTAGTCAGTGGTCACGTCAAAGTATGTAGCAAGGCGGCAAAGCACTTCAATTTTAGGGGAAGAACCGCTTTTCCATCCAGAGATAGAGCCAGAAGTGACACCGCAAATACGCTGCATTTCTGGGTTTTGTGGCTTCATACCACGTTCTGCACATAGGTTCTCATAGCGTTCATAAAAGGACATAGTAACCCTCCTAAAAATTTTCTTAGAAAACTCTGATAAACCTATTGACAATCTTACTACACTAAGATATACTGAGTATGTCAACAAAAGTTGTTTACAGGGTATAAGAAATAGCCCCTCCGGGCTGTAAATTTTAACCCGCAGAGTTTTCAATGGTATATGGGTGTGGCAGCTTCATTATAACCTTTGAAGAGTCTTTTGTCAACTTTAGTTTACAAGATTCTAATATGAAAGGAGGAAGCGGAAACGTGGAGGAACGTGAAAACATTCGTGAGCGGCTTAAAAAGCACAAGCTGTCTTACGTCTGGTTGATTGGTCAGCTTGCCTTGCGGGGTATTGTGACTGATAAGACAGAGATGAGTTCAGTAATTTCGGGAACCAGAAACGGTACTAAAGCGGACGCAATCATTGAATTGTCCATAGATATTCTGGACAAGTATGAGAATGGTTCCGTCCTCGTTGATGGGGCTTAATGCTTCGCACATTAGAAGGAAGCGCACTTTGTTCTGTCCTTGCTGACAGGGTGAAGGAATACTTCAAAGATGAGGAAAACCGCAAGAAGTTTGAAATCTGGTATCAAGAAAAATACGGTAAGCCGTACAAGTGGAGGAAAACACAATGAAAGTAAAAAGAATGATTAAGTCTGACGTTGATACTTTTAAGGTTGGAGATATTATCAAGGTCAAACTCACGGACGGTGTGAAGGTGCAGGCTATGGCTATGCAGCAGGAAGAGGACGGCATGATTTTCTGCCTGGTTGATTGCCTGCCTGGTGAGTACCCGATGAACAGCACCCGTACCAATGAAGGAGGTTACGAAGAGAGTGACCTGCGTAAGAAGCTGAATGATGAGATTCTGAATCTCTTCCCGGCAGAACTCAAGGCTATGATGGCTCCGTTTGACAACGGTGATTTGCTCCGTCTGCCGACTGAGAAAGAGATTTTCGGAGAGAACTACTACGGTGAGTACGAAAGCCCGTATGTGAAGCAGTGGAAGCCTATGAAGAAGCGTAGAAACCGTATGGCGTTCGATGGCAGCAAGGATGAGAACTTACAGTGGTACTGGCTGATGAACAAGGTCAGAGAATCCGCCGCTTACTTCGCTTATGTGGGCAGCTACGGGGTTGCGGCCAATAGCTACGCTTCTACCTCTCTTGGCGTTCGCCCCGCTTTCAAAATCAAGAATCGTTAATCTGCACCTCCTTGTGAGGTGCAGTGGGAGCAGAAGCCTATGAAACAAGTGAACAAAACAATGGGAAACCACTTTGAAGAGGAACTGTGTGAACTTCTGGCAGAGCAAGGTTTCTGGGCGCACAATCTGGCACAAAACCAGGTAGGACAACCCGCAGACGTGCTTGCGGTTCGGGACAACATAGCAATCTTGATTGACTGCAAGGTATGTTCTAACAACCGCTTCCCGTTATCCCGGATTGAACCAAACCAGGAAGCGGCTATGACCATGTGGGAAGCCCAGGGCAATGAGCATTGCTACTTCGCTATGAAGCTGAATGACGGACAGATATATATGATTCACTTCGATGAGTTATGTCTGCGGCAGCTTTACGGGCAGGGCAGCATTACAGAGTCAGAGTTTCCAGAGTACAAGACCTTTCAAGAGTGGTTGGAGAAAATGGATGTTTATAGAAATCGGGAGCCGATTGAAAATCCTTGACCCCTCACCCGAACTGATTAAGTGGTGCAAAGAGAATCTGGAAATGACAAACCCAGAGTATCAGCAAAAAGCACGAATGCACCTGTGGCTTGGGAATACCCCGCGAACACTTTATCTCTATGAGGTAAATGGAAATAGCTTGATTCTCCCATTCGGGTGTCTGAGAGCAATCCTGCCGCTTCTGGAAGGAGATATGAAGAAGCTGTTCAAAGAGCCGAAGAAGGTTGACTACGGCGGTAAGGTTCCGCTGTATGACTACCAGGAAGAAGCAGTTGCGGCAATGCTGATAAACCACTACGGCATTCTACAATCCCCTGCCGGGTCTGGTAAGACTCAGATGGGAATTGCCCTGGCGTGTGCGTTAGGGGTAAAAACCCTCTGGCTGACACACACCAAAGACCTGCTGACGCAGAGCAAGAGCCGTGCAGAACAGTATGTTGATTCAGAACTACTGGGAACGATAACCGAAGGGAAGGTTAATATCGGCAAGGCTATGACATTCGCCACAATCCAGACCATGTGCAAATTGGACTTAGACCAATATAGAGATGAGTGGGACTGCGTGATTGTGGACGAGTGTCACAGAGTAAGCGGTACACCTACAGCGGTAACCCAGTTCTCAAAGGTACTGAATACGCTGTGTGCCAGACATAAGTTCGGGCTGTCAGCAACCGTCCATCGTTCGGACGGCATGATAAAAGCAACCTACGCAATGTTGGGTCAAGTAGTATGGACTGTTCCAGATGAAGCAGTGAAGTCCAGGGTTATGACAGTAAGTGTTCTGCCGAAAGGTACGGACGTGAAACTGAGTCCTGCTTATCTGAACAGTGACGGCACAATTAACTACTGCAAAATGATTACCTACCTCACAGAATGTGAGAGCCGAAACAAGATTATTCTTGATGACTTAATTGAGAACCGTGAGCATTTCAATCTGATTTTATCAGAAAGGGTTGACCATCTTAAATACCTGTATGAGCAGTTACCTTTGAAATTAAGGGCGCAAGCAGCGGTGATAGATGGAAAGATGACCAGTAAGAAGCGGAAAGCTGAACGGGAACAGGCTATTGAGGATATGAGGACTGGCAAGAAACGTTATCTGTTTGCAACATATTCCCTGGCAAAAGAAGGTCTGGACATTCCCAGACTGGACAGATTGTACTTAACAACCCCCCAGAAAGACTATGCGGTGATAGTTCAGAGCGTAGGACGTATCGCCCGAACCTTTGATGGTAAGGAGAAGCCGATAGCTTATGACTATGTAGACTGCATACGGTCATTGCAGAAATCTTTCAAACAACGCTGCACCAGTTACAGGAAGTGCGGGTGCGAATTTATAGGAGATTGACATGAAGAATAAAGTTCTGAAAACAATCGGATATATCGTGGGCATAACGTGGCTGTTCACTGCCTGCGCTCTGGATGATGAAGTCTACGGGATGACAATGCTTTTCATCAATGTCCTTTGTACTGCATACCTGGCACTGTTCTCCTGGGCAAATAACTGGTGGTATGACTTGGAGGACTACGAAGATGAAGATGACGAAGAATGTGAAGAACCACTTCACTACGGCTCAACTTCTTATGGCAGGCGTAGAAGAGAGTATGGGAGCCGAACCCGACAAGTGGGGCGTAATTCCTCCCGAACACTCCAAAGCGTCAATGATTCGCCGCTGCGTACAGGCAAGACAAGAAATCTTGCAGGTACAAAAGGCTCTGGAAGAAGGGCGGTGTAACGATGGTTGAGGGAACCTACATATTCGACTGTGAGGTATTTGCCCATGACTGGCTGTTTGTGTTCAAAGAAGTAGCCACGGGAGAGTACACGGTTATCTGGAATGACAATGATGAAGTTCTGGCTTTCATGGAGCGTAACCCGTATCTGGGTGGCTTCAACAACAAGCACTACGATAATCACATACTCAAGGCAGTTATGTGTGGGTTCACCCCGGAACAGGTGAAGGAGATAAATGACCTCATCATCGTTCACGAATTAAACGGATGGGACATTCCCGCTCTGAGAGAGTACCGGGTCTATTTTGACAGCTTCGACCTCAAGGATGATTGCCAGGACGGTGTATCCCTTAAAGGGATTGAAGCCCACCTGGGTATCCCGATTGAGGAAACAGAGGTTGATTTCAATGTTGACCATGTTCTCTCTGAATCAGAAAAGGCACAGACTACTTACTACTGTAAGTACGATGTGGACGCAACAGAGATTCTTTTCAAGTTGCGGCAAGGTTATCTGGATAACAAAGCGGCTGTAGGCAGGAAGCGTGGTTTGACAGACAGGCAGGCTATGTATATGACCAATGCCAAATTGACAAGCGTGTACCTGCAAGCCCAAAAACCAGAGAAGCCATGGACAGACGAAAGAGATTATCAGTATCCAGATAAGCTGCTTCGGCAGTATATTCCGCAGGAAGTATTTGACTTCTTTGACAAGCTGCATGACCAGAACATTCCGAACTACCTTCTGTTTGGTGGCTACGATGAACAGGGTGTGAAGCACAAGGGAGCCGCCCTGGACTTCTCTATTGGTGAGTGCAAATGCACGATTGCATACGGAGGTATCCACGGTGCAATTCCTACTTATGTGGAAGAAGCCACTGAGGGCAGGTCAATCCGAAACAAGGACGTGGCAAGTTATTATCCGCACTTGATGACCATTCCTCTCTCAAAGGGACAGAAATACGGCTTCTGTAGCCGCAATATCCCATCCCCGCAGGTATATGTAGATACCCTGGAAGAGAGAGTACAGGCGAAGAAAGCCGGGGATAAGGTCACGGCAAACGCTCTGAAACTGGTACTGAATACCACCTATGGAACCATGCTTAACGGTAAAGATGGCGTGGCTTTCAATGACTTGTATGACCCTCTGATGGGACGTTCGGTTTGTATCACAGGACAGCTTCTCCTACTGGAACTGTCAATGCACTTGGTCAGTGAGTGTCCGACTCTGAAAATCATTCAGCTTAACACGGATGGTATTATGGTAAGTTTCGACAACTCCGATGAAGCAAAATGGCAGGAAATTACCCAGGAATGGCAGGACAGAACCGGGTTTGAACTGGAAGAGGATTTCATTCAGAAAATCGTGCAGCGAGATGTGAACAACTACGTTGAGGTTCCTGTGGGTGACGGCAAACCGAAGGTCAAGGGCGGCGCACTGGTTAGAGGTATTCTGACCAATGCAAACATTGACTTCACCAAAATGGGACTCCCTGCCTGGGAGAACATGAGCGGGGGTGCATGGAATATCAACAACAATGCGGTTATAGTCGCACGGGCAATCCAGGATTACTTTGTAAAGGGTGTAGACCCAGAAGAAACGATAATGGCAAGTAAGAATATCCTGGACTTCCAGGTGATTGCAAAGGTTGGAGGTAAATATTCCGGGTGCTATCAAATGGTGGGTGAAGATAAGGTTCCCGTACAGAAAGTCAACAGAGTATATGCCACGGCAGACAGACGGTATGGAACCATCTACAAGACCCACGCTGTAACAGGCAAGGACGCAAAAGTTCCCAGTCTGCCAGTTCACTGCATGGTAGACAACAATAATGAGTTGTCTATTGATGTGGTAGACCGTAACTGGTATCTGAAACTGGCACAGAAGAATATCCGTGAGTTCCTGGGTGTGAAACCACCCCGGAAGAATACAAGGAGAATCAATTCCTTGAAAAAGAAATCTTTAGAATTATTCGATTAAGGAGGATAAGACAATGAAGTATAGCGAAGTGGCTAATGCACTGAAAGCAGGTAAGAAGATTAAGTTGGTTGCATGGAAGAAAGCCTACTGGTATCAGAATGAGAAGGGCGAAATCATCAACCATTTTGAAGATGGTGGCGAAGTCCCGTCTGCGGTACTCTTCCCGCGTGACCTGCTGTGGGTAATGAACGGTAACTGGGAAGTTGTTGAGGACGATGAGTCGAAGAACGTCAACAAACCTGTGAGCGAGATGAAGAAGCTGCGTAACTTCGGATGGGCGATTGCCGCTCTCAAGCGTGGTGAGAAGGTATCCCGTAAAGGTTGGAACGGAAAGAAGCAGTACATTCAGCTTGCGTCTGGTATCTCCTATGTTACTTCTGACGGAAAGATTGTGAACTGTGAGCATGACGCAATCGGAAACCAGGCTATCGCTTTTGTAGGCACGTCTGGGGTTCAGATGGGTTGGCTTGCTTCCCAGGCTGATATGCTTGCGGAAGATTGGACATACGCAGAGGTTTAATCATCGAATATAAGGAGGACATTAGCAATGGCTAATATTTATGAAGCAATGAACGTGCGCCAGAAGTTGGCGAAAGCAAGACTGTACTTTCTGAATCAGAAGGTACAGAAGTCGGGTAAGAATATGCACCTTGAGTTCAAGTATTTTGAATTGGAGGACATTGTGCCGCCTGCAACCCGTATCTTCGCCCGTGTGGGTCTTACCACGGAGATTGATTTCACGGATGAGGGCGCTGTGATGAAGGTCTACAACGTGGACAACATTGAGGAAGCACCTATGCAGTTCCGTGTTCCGTACCGTGAGGTGAAGCCGATTGTGAGCAATGCAGGCAAGGAAGTCACCAACCCTATGCAGGCTCTTGGCTCTTCCATTACCTACCTTCGCCGTTACCTCTGGATGGCGGTTCTGGATATTACTGAACCAGATGACATTGACGCAAACCTTGGTTCGGATGACCAGGCAGAGGATGAAGAGATTCCTGCTCCGAACCCGGAAACGGCTAAGAAGGAAAAGAAAAAGAAGTCTACTGCACCTGCTACTCCGAAGGAGCGTGAGGAAGCGAAGAAAGAAATGACGGGTACTGATGGACAGGCTGATGAGTTGCAGATTAAGGCACTCAAGGAAGCCTGCAAGACTCTGATGGACAAGGATTCCGACCAGGAAGAGTTTGTTCAGCAGATTGCTATGAAAACTAATGGTTTCACCAATGTCACCCGTGCAGCGTGTGAGCAGCTTATTCAGAACCTTGGTGAGATGATTGCCGCCTATGGAGATTAAACCTATTACATTCAAGCAAGCCTGTGAGTATGTAAATAAAAATCATCGTCATCATAAAGCTACAGTGGGTTGTAAATTCTGTATAGGACTCTATGACAAAGAAAGCCTGGTTGGAGTTGCAATTTGCGGTAGACCTGTATCCCGTAAATTAGACGATGGACTTACTTGTGAAGTAAACAGGCTGTGTACAGACGGTACATACAATGCTTGTTCCATGTTGTACGGTGCGTGTTGCCGCATAGCTAAAGAGATGGGATATAAAAAGGTAATAACTTATATTCTTGAATCTGAAAACGGAGCAAGTCTTAAAGCCAGTAATTTTATCTGCGAAGGTAAAGCAGGAGGCTTGAAATGGAACGGACAACGTGATACAGGGCAAGATTATCCACATGAGATGAAAACCAGATGGGTTAGGAGGTTGAAATAATGGCTGACAATGTAAACCATCCCGCTCATTATGAAACCGGGAAGTTTGAGTGCATTGACGTTATGGTGGAAACCCAGGGAGTAGAAGCCACGCAGGACTTCTGCGTGTGCAACGCTCTCAAGTACGTCTACAGGCACAAGAAGAAAAACGGCATGGAGGATTTACGGAAAGCAATCTGGTATCTGAACAAAGCCGTTGAATTGGAAAACGAAAAGAAGAAAGAACCTCCGAAAAAATCGGAAACGAGAACTTGGGGATGGGCTAAACCACACGAACCGATTTGGATGGATGATTCTATGAGAATAGGAGGATTTTACAGATGAAGTGGAATGAGGATAAGACCATCACTATCACCCCGCCGAAGCGTCCTAAGAAGATTACAGGTACACGCTTTGCGGCGATTATGGGGCTGAACAAGTGGACAACCCCGTTCAATGCCTGGTGTGCAATCACCAGAACCTACGAAGAGCCGTTTGAGGACACAATCTATACCGTTGCAGGTAAGACGATTGAGCCGAAGCAGGCTGAGTTTATGAAGAAGTCCTATTTTATGACCAACCTTATCACTCCTACGGATGTGTACGGGGCTGACTACTTCCAGAAAACCTGGGGTGACTTCTTCAAAGACAGTCCTATCTTCGGTGGTATGTGGGACTATCTTCTGGTAGACAAGGACGGCAAGCCTACCACGGTTCTTGAAATGAAAACCACGAAGCGTTCTGAGGATTGGGTTGAGGATGTTCCAGAGTACTACGCTTTGCAGGCTGCGCTCTATGCGTACCTTCTGGGTGTAGATGACGTGATTATGGTGTGTAGCTTCCTGGGTGACAAGGACTATGAGAACCCGGACGCATATCAGTGTAGCACTGAGAACACCATCGTTCGCCCCTTCAAGTTGTCTGAGCGTTATCCCGAACTGAAAAAGACCGTCAAGAAGGTTGAGAAGTGGTGGAAAACCCACGTTGAGGGCGGTGTTTCTCCGAAGTTCGATGAGAAAGCGGACGCAGACATTCTGAAAGTTCTGCGTGATAACAACCTGTCCCCGGATACTGACATTGCTGCTCTGGTTGCCGAAGCAGAGCAGTTGAAGAAACACATTGATGAGGTCAAGGGTACTGTAGCTGACGATGAGAAGAGGTATAAGACGATTACCGATATGCTCAAGAAGGAAGCTATCAGCCAGTTCAAGGAGGGCGATAAGACCGTTACTATCAGCGGTGCTTCCTTCGACTGGGTTACCTCTAAGACCATGAAAGACACTGGCTACGATATGGCGAAAATGCAGGAGGACGGTATTGATATTGAGAAGTATCATGGCACACCCGAACCGCAGTACCGCTTTACTCCGAAAGCCAGAAAAGAATCTGCTTAATCAGAAAATTCTCTGATTATATAAACAATTTCAAGGAGGATACTTAAAATGGCAAAGATTGGACTGAGTGAGGGTTTCACTCTTATTCCGAAGGGAACCCACGTTTTTAAGATTGTTGAGGTCAAGTACAAAGAGGACTTCGGCAAGATGGAGATTATTATGCAGCTTGCTTCGGGTCAGAAGCACACTGAACGCTTCTCTCTGCTGAATGCAGATGGTGAGCCGAACCAGGGAGGTCTGAATGCTTTCAGCTACTTCGCAAAGACTGCACTGAATGACTACACTCTGACGGAGATTGACCATGAGGAACTTGTTGGTCACTATATCCGCTGTGAGGTAGACCACGAAGAGGTTGAGTCTAACAAGACTCCGGGTAAAATGCTCAAGTTCGTTCGTCTGGGCGATAAGGAGCCTGCGGACGGGTTTGACGAAGTAGAAGCCCCTACCCCGAAGAAGGAAAGCAAGCCTGCGGCTACTGCCCCGGCTGCTGCACCTGCTGAAAAGGCAAGCGGTAAGAAGTTCGACCTGGACAGCATTCTGGGTTAATTAAATGACCTGCGGAGAGGGAGAAGTGTAGCTTTGAACTCTCCAATGGTCTATATTCTATAAAGTTGAATGAAAGGATTGAAGATTATGAGCGAACGAGATAAGCGTGTCAAGGCGTTTGAGAAGCTGATGAGGGGCGGGCTGTCCAGTACGGATGTGTTCTGTCTGAAAACTCAGTTGATGGCAATGGGATTCTTTACGGCTCCTGCTTCTACGAAGTACCACGGGAACTATGAGGGTGGGCTGTTCGACCATAGCTTTACAGTAACCTCTTCTCTGCTTTCTCTGACAAAGAGGATGGGTCTGAACTGGAAGCGCAAGGCAAGCCCCTACATTGTGGGTATGCTCCATGACCTCTGCAAGTGTGATTCGTACATTCACAACCCAGATGGAACATACAGCTACAACTCAGACATTCTTCTGCCGGGACACGGTGACAAGTCCGTGATTCTGGCACAGAAGATTGTTGACCTCACAGATGAGGAAATGGCTTGTATCCGTTGGCACATGGGAGCCTTTGATGACAAAGAGAACTGGGATAAGTACGGAAAGTCCATTGAGAGATACCCGAACGTCCTGTGGACTCATACCGCTGACATGATGGCGGCACGAATTTTCAAGATTTAAGGAGGAACCAGAAATGATTATCACTGGCATGGCTCATTTTGAGAGCGTTTGCAAGAAGAAACTGGTTGACTGGTATCACAAGAACAAGCCGGGAGTAGAAATCGACTTGAGCAACGTCTTTGTAGTGTGGGCTTGTAAGACCTTGCAGAATTATAAGTGCCTTGCTTCCACCACTATCAGCGGGGACGGCATTTATGCAGAGTACACTTACAACGGTGACAAGCAGGAACTCTATGAGGATGTGTACGGCAAACTTACTAACACCTGCATTACTGAGGAATAAGGAGGACAACATGAAGAAATTCATTGCAGTAATTTTAGCCCTGATTATGGGAGCCTGCCTGCTGACAGGTTGTAGTAGGGAGTCAGATATGGTTTCCTACAATATCGGTAAAGAAGCTGACAACTTCAATGTAACCCGTAGACTGACGGTCATCAACGCCAGAACCGATACCATCCTGTTACAGCTTGAAGGTACGTTTTCTCTGAGCAATAACAGCACAAATGAACTGGAAATTATTTGTGAAGTTGGTGAGGGTGTTTATCAGAAGCATTTTGTATATCTGAACGATTATACCCTTTATGTAGTTGAAGATATTTCTGGTTCTGGGGTGGACAAATACCATTATGAAATCAATTTCCTCCCGCAGTACGGATTCAAGGTCACTCATAGTGATTAAGGAGGTAGCCTATGTTGACAGTAGTGCTTATCATCCTGGCTTTTATACTGGGTGGTATATGCGGGATGATTCTTCTTGCAGTAATTGCCATTGCAGCGGCACACGGATGTATGAATGATGAACCACCTAAGTCAAAGAAAGAATGGAAAGAGGTAGATTGATATGACAGGTAAAGAATACCAGGCATTAGCCATTAGAACTTGCAGCATTCCCTACGATTGCAAGGCTGACCGTCTGTATCATGCAGTGTTTGGTCTGAATAGCGAAGCGGGAGAAGTTGCAGGTATCTTACAGAAGAAGTACCAGGGACATGAAGTGAACCTTGAACACATGGAAAAGGAACTGGGAGATTGTCTCTGGATGATTGCGGAAGCGTGTGACGCACTGGGTACGGACATTGATACGGTCATGCAGATGAACATTGACAAGCTGAAAGCCCGTTACCCAGAGGGCTTTACGGTGGAGAACTCCCTTCATCGTAAGGTAGGCGATATTTAATGAACTTCCACAATATCACGCACGATGATATGAACAACGGTGACGGGTTACGGGTAGTTCTCTGGGTTGCAGGGTGCGAACACCACTGCAAGAACTGCCAGAACCCTATCACCTGGGATTTCACAGACGGGGTTAAGTTCGACAAAGCAGCTTTCCATGAAATCTGCACGGAGTTGAGCAAGCCTTATATCAGCGGTCTTACCCTCTCTGGGGGTGACCCGCTGCACCCCGTCAATCGTTGTCAGATTTTATGGCTTGTGAAGAAGGTCAAGCAGTTCTTCCCGCACAAAACTATCTGGCTCTATACCGGGTACACATGGGAAGAGATAAATGCTGACAACTTCTATTGCAGAGCCATTCTGGACTACATTGACGTTCTGGTGGACGGACGTTTTGAAGAAGCATTAAAGGACGTGGGTTATCACTGGGCAGGTTCCACCAACCAGAGAGTTATCAATGTCCCGCAGTCCTTAAAGGAAGGGAGGGTTATACTCCATGAAAGTAATTAAGAAGGACGGTACGATTGAGCAGTTTGACGGTCAGAAGATTGTCAACGCAGTCAGTAAGTCTGCCGCCCGTGCAATGATTGAATTGAACGATACCCAGTACCATGAGATTGTATCTAAGGTCATGGCTATCGTTTCTGAGCGTTTCCCGGAACAGGTTCATGTTGCGGATATGCACAACATTGTGGAGCAGGTTCTTGATGAGGTAAATCCGAAGATTGCGAAGTCTTACCGGGATTACCGAAACTTCAAGAAGGATTTCGTTCACATTATGGATGAGGTCTATCAGAAATCTCAGTCCATTCGTTTTCTGGGCGATAAGGAGAACGCAAACACGGACTCCACCTTGGTTGCTACGAAGCGTTGTCTGATTTTCAATGAACTGAACAAGCGGCTGTACCGAAAGTTCTTTATGACCAATGATGAGTTGCAGGCTTGCAAGGACGGATACATTTATATTCATGACCAGTCTGCCCGCCTTGATACTATGAACTGCTGTCTGTGCGATATTTCCTCTATTATGAGCGGCGGCTTTGAGATGGGCAACGTCTGGTACAATGAGCCGAAAACTCTGGATACCGCCTTTGATGTTCTGGGAGATATTATCCTGGCTACAGCTTCACAGCAATACGGCGGCTTCACTGTCCCGGAGGTGGACAAGATTCTGGCTCCGTATGCAGAGAAGTCCTACAAGAAGTACTGTGCTGAGTACATGGAAATCCGCAATCAGCAGACCTTCACCCAGGACGTAAAGGACTGGGCTATGAGCAAGGTGCAGCGTGATTATGAGCAGGGGTTCCAGGGTATTGAGATGAAGCTGAACACTGTGGGTTCTTCCCGTGGTGACTATCCGTTTATCACTATGACCTTCGGTCTTGCTACGGATGTGTTCGGCAAGATGGCAAGCAAGACCTTCCTCAAGGTTCACATGGAGGGCGAAGGAAAGCCGGGATTCAAAAAGCCCGTGCTGTTCCCGAAACTGGTTTTCCTCTATGACGAAAACCTTCACGGTGAGGGCGGCTTCAATGAGGACGTGTTTGAAGCAGGCATTGACTGTAGCAGCAAGACCATGTATCCAGACTGGCTGTCCCTTACTGGTGACGGCTATGTGGCTGAGATGTACAAAAAGTACGGTAGAGTGATAAGCCCTATGGGTTGCCGTGCATTCCTCTCCCCGTGGTTTGAGCGTGGCGGCATGAAACCTGCGGACGCAGATGACAAGCCTGTATTTGTGGGACGCTTCAATATCGGTGCGGTTTCCCTGCACCTGCCTATGATTCTGGCAAAAGCCAGAGCCGAAAGCCGTGACTTCTATGAAGTCCTGGACTACTACCTGGAAATGATTAGAGGGGTTCACAAGCGTACTTATGAATATCTGGGTGAGATGAAAGCCAGTACCAACCCTATCATGTACTGTGAGGGCGGTGTATATGGTGGACACCTCAAGCCGTCTGAGAAAATCAAGCCCCTGCTGAAACCCATGACAGCTTCCTTCGGTATTACAGCATTGAATGAGTTGCAGCGGCTCTACAATGGCAAGTCCATTGCAGAGGACGGAGAGTTTGCCCTGGAAGTTATGCAGCATATTAACCAGAAGGTTACGGAGTTCAAGAATGAGGACGGTTGGTTGTATGCAATCTACGGAACCCCGGCTGAAAGCCTGTGTGGTTTGCAGATTGAGCAGTTCCGTAAGAAGTACGGCATTATAGAAAATGTATCTGACCGCCCGTATGTAAGCAATTCCTTCCACTGTCATGTGACAGAGGACTTGACCCCGATTGAGAAGCAAGACCTTGAGGGGCGGTTCTGGAATATGTTCAACGGTGGCAAGATTCAGTATGTCCGTTACCCGATTTCCTACAACCTGGAAGCAGTTAAAACTCTGGTTCGGAGAGCAATGCAGCTTGGTTTCTACGAAGGTGTGAACCTCTCTCTTGCCTACTGTGATGACTGCGGACACCAGGAACTTGAGATGGATGTTTGCCCGGTCTGCGGCAGCACCAACCTCACGAAGATTGACCGCATGAACGGTTACCTGTCCTACTCCCGTGTTCATGGCGATACCCGTCTGAATGCTGCGAAGATGGCAGAGATTGCCGAACGGAGGTCTATGTAATGGGGGGGACGAAACTTGCATGACATTGGACTGGAAAATCTCAGATTCGGGATTGTGGAACAGGCTGTAGACGATTACCTCAGTTTACTGGCAGGGTTCATTGTTCCAACTACGAACTGCAACCTGGCAGAACTGGAACGGTTCTTCTACTCCGACTGGTTCAGTGTTTTATGCAAGTTGGAGCCAGAGTTCATTATAGAGAATCTGAAAAGAAAGGCGAAGAAGATGATTCTGAAATATACCGTATCAAAGCAGAAAGGCAGTAGCCGTTATTATGTGCATGAGGTAGGTAGTAAAGAGCCTATCCCCGGCACACTGGGAACTAAAAAGCAGGCTTTGCACAGAGCGGCAAAGATGAATGACCTGGACTATAAGGACTACATGAGAGTCCGCAGAAGGGATGGTGTGAGTTGTGATAAAGATTGATGAAGTCGAAACCTACGGATGGCAGGCGGCTATCCGTGGTATGAGAAATCCGAAGAACTCCTGGGAAAAGTCAGACAGCTATCCCGCTGTAGATTGCGGGAAGTGCGGAGTGATTGACCGGGACGGTATCTGTCATCCGAAGGAACATGACTGCACTCCGTTTGCCTGCTATGCAGTCGGTGACAATGACTTGAAGCTGATGGAAACCCTGGGTGCTGCGGGAACTGACCACGGGAAGTACCTGCGTATGATTACCGTGACCGCAGACATTACCGCCCCTCTGTATTGGTGGAAAGAGTACGATACCTACAAGGTAGGCACTGTGGCAAACTCCTGTTCCACCATGCACAAAATCCAGGCAAAGGAGTTCGTTCTGAGCGATTTCAGCACGGAACACCTTTCCGCTACGAACCTCATTGTGTTCAGCATGGTCATTGACGCTATGAATAATGCCCGTCTGGATTTCTTGCAGAGGAAGGACAAGAAGGACTGGTGGCAGATGATTCAGATGTTACCGACCTGCTACAACCAGAAGAGAACTGTGCAGCTTAACTACGCTGTTCTCAAGAATATGTACCATTCCCGCCAGAATCACAAACTGGATGAGTGGCGTGAGTTCTGCAAGTGGGTGGAAACCCTGCCGTACAGTCAGTTAATCACAGGATAAGGAGAGTGTGGGAATGAAGGATTATTCCAAAATACCAGAGGAATTAAAGAATATGAATCAGTGGGTGTGTGCCTGGGATAACTCCAAAATTCCCATGAAAGCCTTTGAGAAGAAAGCCGCTTCCTCTACTGCCCCGGATACATGGAGTTCCTTTGAGCAGGCAGAGTGGGCAGTAGAGAACGGCTATTATGATAACATTGGATTTGTGTTCGCAGACAACGGACTGGTGGGTATTGATATTGACGCAGGCTTTGAGGATGGTCTTATGACCCCTCTCTGCGCCGATATTATGACCGCCTGCAAGTCCTACACAGAGAAGTCCAGAAGCGGACGTGGCGTACATATTCTGCTGCGGGGTACGCTTCCCTTCCACGGCAAGAACAACCTTGCAGGTGTTGAGATTTACAAAGCCCGCAGGTTCTTCATTATGACCGGGAAGCAGCTTATCTTTCCGACCATCATTGAAAACCAGGAAGCCATTGATTATGCGGTGGAGAAGTACTTCAAAGAGGTTGAGAAAGAGAACGGCGGGAAGTCTGCACTGGTACAGAAGATATACGCTCCGAAGTTCAACAAGCCAGAGGGCGGCAAGATTCCAGTTCGCCCCGATTACCCGCCGATTGCTTCTGGGGGCAGAAACCTGTCACTCACTTCCCTGGCAGGAGCAATGCACAACACGGGCTACACCCCGGCACAGATTTATGCGGAACTGAAATTTGTCAACATGACTCAATGCAAGCCGCCGCTTGATGACCGGGAACTGCAAACCATCACAGAAAGTGTTACACGGTACAGGAGGTAAATCACATGGATGACTACGATTATTGCTATGAATGCGGAGGATACGGTGATGACTACCACCTGGACGAGAACGGAGAGTGGGTAAGCAGTTGTCTTGGCTGTCCTTACAATACATTGGAAGGAGATTATGAAGATGAATGATGAGAAAGACACTTGTGCAACCTGTTCACACTTCATCGGTGGCGGTGACTGGAACCTGTGTTGCGATTTGAAATACGATTTATGTTATAGCTGCACCCCGAAGTGTAACGAATACGAAGAGAGGAAGGAGGTACAGAAGAGTGAGTGATGAGTTATTTCAGTTGTCCAATGGCAGGTATATCACCTCTGAGGACATAAGCAGAAAGCTGTATTACATTAAAGACCACCACCCGGAAACCGCCTACCAGGATGATTCCACTGGGTACTCCTGGGATGAAGCGGGCATGGCTGACCTCTTTTCTGAGTGCTATCAGAATGACACCCGCTACTGCCCAGAAGCAAAGTCCTGGTATACCTATGAAACTGGCAAGTGGCACAAAGATGTGGGTGCGCTTCTGGTTTCTGCAAAGATTAAGGAGTTTGTGCGACTCATGGCTCTGTACTGCGGAGAGATTACCGATGAAGAAAAGCGTAAACAGTACATGGCTTTTGTGGGGAAGATGGGTGACCGCCGTTTCCGTGACCGTCTTATGAAGGACGCTGCGGACAGCATGAAGATTGCGGCGGCACAGTTTGACACTCACCCCTATCTGATTAACTGTCTGAATGGGACTTATGACCTGGAACACATGAAGTTCCGTGAGCATAGATGGGATGATTTCTTGACCATGCAGACCAATTTTGAATACACCTTGCAGGAAGTTACCTGCCCACGATGGGAACAGTTCATCAAGGAAGTTACCCAGAACGAAGCGGACAAGGCAGACTACTTGCAGAGGGCTTTGGGTTATTCAATCTTAGGTACAAGCAAGGAAGAATGTATGTTCATCCTCCATGGTAAGACCACCCGCAACGGCAAAAGTACCATGCTTGACGCTATTCAGCACTTGCTTGGTGACTATTCAACCGTGGCTCCCGTGGAACTTATCTGCCGTGGTGACCGTCAGAAGAACGCAGAAGCGGCAAACCCTGTACTGGCAAAGCTGAAAGGCAAACGCATGGTGACCATGAGTGAGTCAGATACCGCAGGCAAACTGGATGAAGCCACGATTAAGCAGTACACAGGTGGTGAGGACATTACCGCCCGTGAGTTGTACCAGTCGGCTATCACTTTCAAACCGCAGTTTACTATGTGGCTGTCCTGTAATGACCTCCCTTCGGTAAAGGATAAGTCTTTGTTTGCTTCTGACCGTGTGCGTGTCATTGAGTTCAATCGTCACTTCACTGATGAGGAACAGGACAAGGGACTCAAGGACTACTTTGAAACCCCAGAAGCAATGCGGGGTATCTTCACATGGTTAGTAGCAGGCTACTTCAAGTATATCCGCTTCGGGCTGAAAATGTCCCAGGGTATGCAGAAGGTTATTAAGCAGTATGAGAAGGATAATGACCTGGTACTGCAATTTCTGGAAGAGAAGTGTGAGCGGAAAGATGAAGGGTACACAAAAGCAAAATCACTCTATGATAACTACAAACTGTGGTGTAAGGGGTGTGGCTATTATGTATGTAGCATGAAGAAATTCAATGCAGAACTGACCGCACACCCGGAGTGGTATGCTGATAAAGGTGTCATAAATGGTGTTGCTGTCTATTATGGCATGGGTATGAAGTCAAATTAGTAGGGGTTGGTAGGGTAAAATAAGATTTTACTATAAGTTTTCTTAGTACGCGCGTATCTATAAAAACTTACTGTAAAAATTGAATTTGCCCTACCAACCTCATGCCCGACAGAAAGGAGACAGAAATGGAGTCTTATGTAGAAAGATGGAAGCGGGAGCAGGCTGAGAAACGACTGCTTGAGCAGAAAGAAGCAAAGCAGAAGGAGGTGCAGAAGGACAATGGCAGAAGAGCGGAAGAAACCCGGAGTAAGAGGAAAGGACAGAAAGCCCAGAAGAACAGAAGGGTATCAGAAGAGCAGTCCTAAGAATCTGGTGAAAGCCAGAGAGAACAGTCCTATCATGCAGGCTCAGAAGGTAGAAATGCCAGAAGGGTACAATGCGAAGGTGACTGCCTTTATGATGGAGATTATGCCGAAGGAACCTCTGGACTTACAGGACGTGCCAGAAATGGAAAGACGATTCTTGAATTATGTGCAGAAGTGTTCTGAATGGGATATGAAGGTGGGCAACCAGGCTGCGTATATGGCTATCGGTATCACGAAGGAACAGGCATGGGAGTGGGAGAACGTCACGAAGGGGAACCCTGCCCGCACTGACTTCATCAAAAAAGTTCGTCAGTTCTGCGGTGTTTTTCGTGAGGGTCTTATGCAGGACGGTAAGGTGAACCCTGTCACGGGTATCTTCTGGCAGAAGAACTATGACGGTATGAAAGACCAGACAGAAATGGTACTCACTCCGAATAATCCTCTGGGAGAGCAGAAGGACATGAAAGCCCTTGAGCAGAAATACCTTGAGAGTGCTTATGACGGCTCAGAAGCCGCAGAAGGGTCTTTTACAGAAATCGCAGAAAGCCCAGAAGGGGCAGAAGGGCAGAAAGACTGATTTCAAAAGTCGCAGAAGGGACAGAAGGGCGGCAACCTCTGCCCGCCTGCTGCCTGCCCTGCGGCAGACCGCCCGCCGCCCGTGGTGCTGTGGTGTAGGCGTGGACGCTCTGCGCCCCTCTGCGCCCCTCTGAGGGCTTTTATGCCCGTTATGGTATAAGTATAGCCCCGCACGGCTTGCGCCCGTCCTGGGCGGCTCTGCGGGGCTGTGAGGGCATACAAACAAATAGGCATAAAAGAACCCCGGCAGGCTGTGAACCTGTCCGGGGTTTCGTGCGTTATAACCAACGCAAGCGGGGGCGGCTGTGGTGCTTCCAATAGTTTACAAGCCGTTGCACCTCTGCGGGGCTGTACATGGGTATATTATACAGTTGCAAGCCTGCCGGGGTCATATAATAGCCCTGTCCATAGCGGGGCAGGGTTTCGCACCCTGGAAGCCCTAAAATATTACGGCTATCTTGTTTGCTGCGGGTTCTGAGTCCTACACGGCTATCAAAATTTACTTTTATAGGGGTAGGGATGACAGCGGATAGCGGGCACTGTGTAGCGGCTATTATATGCACGTTTGCCGCTCTGCCTATCTGCGCAAGGCGTTGTATAAGCGGCTGCACTTGTTTTCTATTTGTTGTCATTAAATCCGCTAATTCATCTATAACCACATAGACCGCCCCGCCGCTGTAGTTCTTTTCGTGGCGGGCTTGCATAGCCCTGTAGCGGTTTTCCGTGGAATCCATGGCATATTGTAACGCCTGCACCATGTCCCCCGGTTCACTGGCATATTTTAGTGTATGAGGTAACGGTCTATAGTCTACAAGTTCAACCCGTTTCGGGTCTATAAATATAAATTGTACGGCGGCGGGGCTGTCTTTTAATGCCGTTGTGATAATGCCATTTATAACTACGCTTTTACCGCTGCCCGTTGCGCCCGCTACAAGTAAGTGCGGCTGTTTTAGCATATCAGCAAACAAGTTGTAATAGCTGCCGGGCGGCGTTTCCCAGGTCTTTCTAAACACTCTTTTAACCTCCTTATATGAGAATACCCCGCACGGCGGCGGGGCTTCTTTTATGCTTCTTTCTTCCAGTATGCCGGGTATTTGCCCGTTTCGGTGGTACAGTTGTAATACATGAAAGCATTTACCACGGTTTCAAACTCACGATTGCGGGCTATTGTAGTATTAAACCCGTCACAACTAACTTGCGTGTAGCTTTCCCGCTGTGCGTCCGAGTAGCAACCCCACGGTGAAACCGGGGACATCTTGCAAGCTGTCAAGCGGATGACCTCACCCGCATTATAGCGGCGGGCGGCTTCCTTCTTAGTAATGCGGATATAACCGCCTATTTGTATTCTATTCATGGTATAACCTCCTATTTGTGCATTTTGCTATTGTATGCGGTTCTTTCTGTGGTGCAGGTTTGAAATCCTACACTTTCCAGACCCCCGGCAGAGCCGGGACGCTTGCGCCCTAACTGGCTATTTATACACGGCGCAACGTGTTTAAAATGCTATGCGGGAGAGTCTGCAAGCGGCTTGATATAAAGCCCTTGCTTGAACGTCTAACCATTCCTCACGGCTGTTAGGTCTGCGCTCACCCTCACGGGTGCGCTTGTACTCAGATGGGCAGCAGAGCCGCTCTGCAATGTCCCCGTTATAAATGAGGGACGAACCGCCGTAACTGTAGGACTCCCAGGAGTCCGCACCATTGAGCAACCACGTTTTAAACTCCGCACGGTCTGCGGCTTCTCTGCCCTCATACGCTGCCCGCTCCTGGTATTCTTCCAGGAGTTCAAGAGCGTATATTGTAACGCCCTTACTCCATGCGCTGCGGTCTTTCCTGGCTTCCAGTTCTTTCTTGATTTCGTTGTATGCTTTCATCTGTTACCGCCTGTATTTGGTGCTGCCCTGGCGGGCGGCTGTGGTTTCAAACTTGTTTATCAAGTTTTATCTTGATTAAAGTATATCAAGATATATCTTTATTGTCAAGATATTTCTTGAATTTCTTTTAAACTTTTTCACCACGTCCCGCCGCTCTGCCTGTGGTGCAGGCTGTCCCGGTCATCCTGCGGACAGACCCCCGGCTGGGGATATAGACCCCCGGCAACCGGGGCGGGTGAGCCTGGAAAATCCCGCAAAAATAAAAAAGATTCAAGATATAACTTGACAAGATAGAACTTTAATGCTATCCTTATCTTGAACAGGAGGAAAACGTATGACTTCAAAAGAACTGATTAAGACTCTGATGACAGAGCATGATATAACGAATGCTGAGATGGCAAAGACCTTGGGTATTACGCAGGCGGCTCTCTGGGATAGACTGAACCCGAAGAAAAGCGATAACACTACAGTTGCAAAACTGGGTGATATGTTGAGCGTTATTGGATATAAAATCGTGGTTGTTCCCGATGAAACGCCTATCCCCGAAGGTGGATATGAGGTTGGTCAGACAGACATGGTAGGGTAAAATCGAATTTTTCACTAAGTTTTTATAGTAAATACTCTACTAAGAAAACTTATACAGATTTTCTGATTTACCCTACCACGCTAAGAGAAAGGATGGTGAAACCATGTTCTATATTTTGTTCTGCTGCTTGTGGTTCCTGTGGTGGTGTATTAAATCCTTCTTCTGGTTTTGTGCATGGGTCACCTGGAATATCGTAGTCAGACCTGTGGTATGGTGCTTGTGCCTGCCCTTCAAGTTAATATGTAGCCGTAAGTAAGTTACGGTTTGTCCAATGGGACTGTCTTAATTGACGGTTCCATTTTTTTTGTTTACGGAGGTATGTATGGATTATAGTAAGATGAAAAGTAGCATTGACCGGGCTATCTTGAAGAGTCCGCTTGATGTTGCAGCCTATGATGATAAGTTCGCCCTGTGCCGTGACTATGAGGGTGCAGAGTTCCGACTGGCTCACGAATGGAACCAGGCTTTACAGGAGGAAATCAGAGCAGGACTGAAACTGGCAGTAGATACCAGGGATTTTAAGACAGCAGAGGAATTTGACAATCTGCTGTTTCGCTCCCTACTGTTTTGTGCGCCCCATTATTTTGACGCATATTTACAGGCGGTAGAGTACGGCAAGCCTCTTGACAAGAAGTTCTATCTACCCCGCCGTCATTACCTTAGACGATATGTAGAAGGATACCAGGAAGTTCTTGAGGGAAAACTGGACTTTCTGTCCATCTCCATGCCGAAACGATGTGGTAAATCTCAGCTTGGTATCAACTTTACGAATATGCTTTCTGGGAAATTCCCAGACCGCTCTACGCTGATGGAAGGTACAGGTGATGACCTTGTTCAGTCTTTCTACAAAGGTTGCCTTGAGTACATTCAGCAGCCAAACGATTATCATTTTTATGATATTTTCCCGGAGAGCAAACTGGTACAGACCAATGCCGATACGAAGGTCATTAACCTTCTGCATAAGTCCCGATTCCCTACTGTCATGTGCCGTTCTATTGACGCACGGCAGGTAGGTCTTTCGGAAGCAACCAACCTTCTATACCTGGATGACTGCGTAGAGGGACGTGAGGAAGCGAAGAACAGACAGCGGCTTGATGACAAGTGGGAGGTCATTTCGGGTGATATTATCGGACGTGCCATTGAGGGTACGCCTATCGTTATCTGCGGTACACGATATTCTCTGTATGACCCTATCGGTCACTTGCAGGAAGAAATGCGGAAGCAGGGTAAGCGGTGCAAAATCATTGAAACCCCCGCTCTTGACCCCGTGACGGATGAGAGTAACTTTGAATATATTCGTGAGGGCAGGAAGGTTTTTACCACGCAGTATTTCCGTGACCAGAGAGAAATGCTTTCGGCAGAGCAGTTTGAGTCTGAGTTTCAGCAGCAGCCGTTTGAAGCGAAGGGCATTCTTTTCCCGGAAGCGTCCTTGAACCGATACTTTGAACTCCCTGTAGACCGTGAGCCAGACAGTATCATTGCTGTCTGCGATACTGCGGACAAGGGTGCTGACTATTGTTCTATGCCGATTGCTGCGGTGTACGGAGATGAGGTATACATTGTGGATGTAGTGTTCGATGACTCCCCGCCAGAGGTTACGAAGCCAGAGTGTGCAAAGGCTCTGATGGACAATCTTGTGGTGGCAGGAACCTTTGAGTCAAATAATGCAGGTACATACTTTGCCAGGGATGTACAGCAGATTTTGACTGACCGAAAGTATGTCTGCAATATCCGAACGAAGAGGACTATCAGCAATAAGCAGACCCGTATCGAGTTCGCTTCTGATAACATTATCAAACACTTTTACTTCAAAGACCCGTCACTCTACGCACGGAACAGTCAGTATGCCATGTTTATGAAGCAGGTCACAACCTATACCCGGTCTGGTAAAGTGCCGCACGATGACGCACCCGACTCTCTTTCTCTGCTTGAGAATGAACTGCGTGGACTGGTTGGAGCGAAGGTTGAAGTGTTCAAAAGACCGTGTTAATTTACGCAAAAACTCTTCATACCTATTATCAAGAAATCTCTTGAAATAACCATTGAAGAGTGCTATAATTACAATAGAAATATTAGGATTGGAGGTGGCTTGCGTGTCTTTCGGTTTATACGGTAGACGCATGATAAAGTCTGATGAAACCGAAGTGACCGTTGAGAACGTGGTTGCGATTCTCAATAAGGCACTTCCTTATCACTTGGAGAATCGCAGTGAAATTCAATATCTGTGGTACTACTACAGAGGATTACAGCCGATTCTCAACCGTGAGAAACAGGTTCGTCCAGAGATTTGTAATAAAATCGTGGAGAACCGGGCGAATGAGATAGTGTCCTTCAAGTCTGGCTATTTGATGGGCGAACCTCTACAGTATGTTTCCCGTGGTAACGGTGATAACTTGTCTGACGCAATCAATCAGCTTAACGAATTTGTGTTTTCCGAAGAGAAGCCCGCAAAGGATAAGGAACTTGCTGACTGGTTCCATATCTGCGGTACGTCTTTCAGAATGGTTCTTCCAGATGAGGGCGTAGATGAGGAAGATGACTCCCCATTTGAAATCTACACACTTGACCCACGAAACACTTTTGTAGTGTACAACAACGGTCTTGGAAACAAGCCGCTTCTGGGTGTCAAGTATGTGGTGGATGACAACGGCATAGTTCATTATAGTTGCTACTCTGACCATGAGTATTTTGAGATTGTAGAATCTCATATCATCAAGGCAGAGCCACACATTCTGGGTGATATTCCCATCATCGAATATCCTCTGAATATCGCCCGTATCGGTGCGTTTGAGTTGGTTATCCCGCTCCTTGACGCAATCAACCTTACGGACAGTAACCGCCAGGATGGTGTTGAACAGTTCATCCAGGCACTCATGCTTTTCCATAACGTAGACATTTCGTCTGACGATTATGAGAAGCTGAGAGAGGAAGGGGCTATTAAGTTCCGGGATATTGACCCTCAGTTGAAAGCCGAAGTATCTTATCTGACCAGTACTCTGAACCAGGGAGAAACGCAAACCCTGGTTGACCATATGTACCAGACGGTATTGACTATCTGTGGTATGCCGAACCGCAACGGTGGTACGTCTACCAGTGATACCGGGTCTGCGGTCATTATGAGAGATGGTTGGTCTGCTGCGGAAGCAAGAGCAAAGGACAGCGAATTGATGTTCAAGAAGAGTGAGAGGATTTTCCTCAAGCTGATTCTGAATATCTGCAAAACTCTGAAAGGCATGGACTTGAAGGTTTGCAATATTGAAATTCGCTTTACCCGAAGAAATTACGAAAACATTCTGCAAAAAGCCCAGGTGCTTGACCTTATGTTGAAGAACAGCAAGATTCACCCACGGCTTGCTTTTGAACATTGCGGACTGTTTGTTGATTCTGACCTGGCATACACATTAAGTGCGGAATATGCAGAGGAACAGGAGAAGAAAGCACAGGAGTTGCTTGAAAAGCAGAATACGGAAAAGGAGGATGAAACCGATGACTCCAACACTGACAAAGGAAATGGTACAGCAGGTGGAAACGCTGCTCAAGCACGGCAGCAGAGTGGAAGTGCTGATTGAGCAGGGCAAGGTTACGATTGTTGAAATCAAACGCAAGATGAGAATGAAAGAGTAACACCAGGACAGAGGTTCTGGTGAGTCCAATGGGACTGTGAGTGACGAACTCATAGTCCCTTTTTATTTTGCCTATGAATAATACATTTTCAGCTTATATTGCTGCGTTTGATGAACTCAACATTCTGACTTCCACCAGTTATTATTCCGCTTCTGGGAAGGATATGACCTCAAAGGTTGCTCAGATTGCGGATGACATTTTATCACTGCTCATCCGGGCTTATCAGCAGGGCATTACAGCCACGGCAGATATGCTTGCCTGTGATTTGACCGTAGACGTGGATTCCATGGAGGAAGCCATTTATGAGGTGATAGACGGTAAAACCTTTGAGGACAGAATCGCTGACCATGTAATAGCCGGGGATTTGTCGGGCTTACAGACGTTAGTCGAATCTGAATATCACAGGGTATTCAATGCAGCGGAAGAGGATGGAGCCTATGAGTTCCAGTCCAAAAGAGGACTGGAAGTTTCAAAGAAATGGGTGACTGTCCGGGATGAAGCTGTTCGGGATACTCACAAATACCTGGAAGGTGTAAGCGTGGCTCTGGACGAAGAGTTTTATACCTTTGATGGTGACCATGCTTCCAGACCGGGTGAGTTCACTAAGGCAGAGAACAATGTGAACTGCCGTTGTGTACTGAAACTTGAAACTGATACTTCGCAGGATTGACCTGCTTGTATGGTGAGGGAACACCTTAAAACGCACACTCAGACAAGAGGATAAAACAGAAGAACATGGTGAGGGAACACCTTAAAACGCAAGGAGGACTTTATTATGAGTTATTTAAGTGATTTGCTTGGAGATTCCTACAAGGAAGGTATGACTGAGGAAGAGATTTCTACGGCTTTACAGGCTGCGGGTGCAGGTCAGAATAATGAAGCTGAAATCAATCGTCTGAAAGCACAGCTTTCTAAAGCTAATTCCGAAGCTGCTGATTACAAGAAGCAGTTAAGAGGTAAGCAGACTGCCGATGAAGCCGCTGCCGCTGAACAGAAAGCAATCATGGATAAGCTGACCCAGGAGAATACCGATTTGAAGCGTTCTATCGCTCTGGCAGACAAAAAGACCAAACTGGTAGCTATGGGCTACGATGAGAAACTTGCTGACAGTACTGCAATCGCAATGGTTGACGGCGATATGGATACGGTTATGAAGAACCAGGCTATGTTCAATGAGTCCCGTGAAAAGGCAATTCGTGCTGAACAGATGAAGAAAACTCCCAGACCTGCTGCGGGTTCTGATGGAACGGGCGGCATGGATTACGCTAAGAAAATCGAAGAAGCGCAGGCAAGCGGCGATTTGACCGCAGTTGCCTACTATACACGTCTGAAAGCGCAGGATGAAGCGAATCAGATGAAAGAGTAAAAATCGGAGGTAAAAGACAATGGCAGATACGTTTGCAACCAGTTTTGGTGTTCTGAATTATTCTGGAATGCTGTTTAACAAGGGTAACGTGCGTACCCCGCTTTCTTCCATCATTGGTAGCAAGGCGAAAACCACGAATCATGTAGAGTTCGTTACTGGACAGGAGTACACCTCTAACGGTAATGGCTCTCAGCCTGCAATCAGTGAGAGTGCTTCTCTGACTGCCCCGGACGCTGATGTTGTGACCCGTTCTCAGAAAACGAACGTCACTCAGATTTTCCAGGAGTCCGTTGGTATTTCTTACGGTAAGCAGAGCAATATGGGTACTCTGAGCGGTATAAATGTTGCAGAGCAGCAGGCAAACCCGATGAGCGAACTGGACTTCCAGGTTGCCGCTAAGATTCAGAAGGTCAACCGTGATATTGAGTATACCTTTATCAACGGTGTGTACAACAAGGCTACTTCTGATACTGAGGTGAACAAGACCCGTGGTCTGGTGAACGCTATCACTTCTAACACTATGGCAATGGCTAAGAAGCCCCTGGGTCTGTGGGACATTGCTGACATGGTAAAGCAGATTTACGGTGCGAATGCCCCGACTGACGGTCTGGTGCTGTGGTGTGACGCTGTGACTCTGTTCCAGGTCAATGCTGACGCTGTTCAGAATGGTCTGACAGTGGTTCCTGCTGCCCGTGAGATTAACGGTATCGCTCTTTCCAGTGTGGTAACTCCTATCGGTGTTGTTTACCTGTATCTGGGTGAGTGCCTGCCTGCGGGTACGGCAATGCTTCTGAACCTTGATGTTCTGGCTCCTGTTTATCAGCCTGTTCCGGGTAAGGGTAACTTCTTCCTGGAGCCGCTTGCTAAGACGGGTGCGGGTGAGAAGTATCAGCTTTTCGGTCAGATTGGTCTTGACCATGGTCCCGAATGGTATCACGGCAAGTTCACTGGTATTTCTACTACCTTTGAGAAGCCGACCTACAGCCGTTCTGTTTATGTGGCAAATGCCGCTGACATTGGCAAGACTACGGGCTGATGAAGATTAAAAGGAGGTGGACAACATGACCGATGAAGAGAAACTGACCATGCTTAAAAGCATGACAGAGGAAACGGATAACGATGTGTTGTCCACTTACCTCACTTTAGCAAAAGGGGTAGTGCTTTCCCGTGCCTACCCTTATACGGAAGAAGATAAAGTTCCTGCAAAATATGACACGGTTCATGTTGAGATTGCCGCTTATATGCTGAATAAGCGTGGGGCAGAGGGTGAAACAGCACACAGCGAAAACGGCGTTTCCCGTTCTTATGAAGATGGTGACATTCCCCCTACTCTGCTGCGGCGAATCCTTCCTATGGCGGGGGTGATTCTATGAAGCTGATGAAGCGCAATCTCAAGCCCGTGCATTACTGCCTGTATAAAGGTAGGGAGTCACTTCTGGACGATGACGGGAATGAAACTGGTGAATACCAGGTGGGCTATGAAAGCCCCGTTGAACTGCAATGCAGTGTTTCACCTGCGACTGGATATGCCCAGGTGAATATGTTCGGTAACTTAGAGTCCTATGACAAGGTACTCATTACTGATGATACAAATTGCCCCATTGACGAAAACACCCTGCTCTTTGTGGATAAGGAGCCAGAGTTCGGAAATGACGGCAATCCTCTCTGTGACTATAGGGTACGGCGTGTTGCAAAGTCCCTTAACAGTATTTCTTATGCTATTAGCAAGGTGACCGTATCGTGAGCAAGCGTGTTATCAAAGTTACGTTATCTGAAAAGAGCATTGACAATGCCATTAAAGAACTCAAGAACTACAAGACGTGGTTGAAAGAGTGTACTGAAAAATTCATACAAGCCCTTGGCGAAGAGGGAGTCCAGGTAGCTACAGCAAAGTTCCAAACAGCCGTCTATGACGGTACGAATGATGTGAGCGTATCTGTAGAGAGCAGGGATACCAACAAAGTAGCCGTGGTAGCTGTAGGAAGTTCAGTCCTCTTTATTGAGTTTGGTACAGGTGTCAAGTACCCAGATAATCACCCGGAAGCAGGTAAGAACGGTTTCACCCGTGGTGGCTACGGTTATAAACTGGGACGGCTTGAAAATGGATGGCGATACACTGGTGACCCTGGTTCTAACGGTGAAGTTATTACCACGGGAAAACACGCAGGTGAAGTTCATACCTACGGTAACCCTGCAAACATGAGTATGTACGAAACAGTCAGAGAGTTGGAAGAGAAATTTGCAGAGATAGCAAGGAGGTGTTACACATGATTGACTGCGAAAACGAAGTCTATACAAGGCTTGCAAAAATCTTGAGAGAGAAATTTCCTAAGATTGATATTGCCAGTGAATATGTGAAATCACCTTCTTCTTTTCCTCATGTGAGTATTACCCAGAGTGACTGCTATATCCCTACGGAGTGGCAGGACAGCAGCATGAAAGAGAACATGGTTATTGCCATGTTTGAAATCAATGTCTACTCCAACAAGGCAGAGGGTAAGAAAACAGAATGCAAGAAGATTATCAAAGAAATCAATGACACATTGTACTCCATGAATTTTAGGCGAACGGCTATGACCCCGGTTCCGAACATGGAGGACGCAACAATCTATCGGATTACAGCCCGTTTCCGTGTGGCAACCGATGGAAAACACTTTTACAGGAGGTAAGCAAAATGGCTACAAGTACTTATATGACCTTCCTCATGCACAAGAACCAGTCTACATGGGAGAAGCTGCTTGACATTACTGAGTTCCCCGACCTGGGCGGTGACCCGGAACTGCTTGAAACCACCACTCTGTCTGACAAAATGCAGACCTATGTGAATGGTGTCCAGAGTAATGACGGCATGACCTTTAATGCCAACTATGACCACACTGAGTATAAGGCTCTGAAAGCCCTTGAGGGTAAGAACGAGGAATACGCAGTATGGTTCGGTGGCACTGAGACTGCAAGTTCCCCGACTCCTACGGGTTCTGAGGGTAAGTTCAAGTTTGCAGGCGAACTGTCCGTCTACGTTACTGGCGGAGGCGTGAATGAGGTTCGTGGTATGGCGATTACGATTGCCCCGTCCACTCCTATCACTGAGGACGAAGAGTAAGATTACATTTAATTTTGAGAATTAAAGGAGAGTTGAGCAATGGCTAAACAGATTGTTTTTACCTATGAAGATAAGGAATACACGCTTGAGTTTACCAGGCGTACTGTCAAGCAGATGGAGGATGAGGGCTTTGTCGCACAGGACATTGACCGTAAGCCTATGACTCTGCTTCCTGCTCTTTTTGCAGGTGCATTCAAGGCGCACCATCGTTTCGTGAAGCAGGATGTGATTGACAAGATTTATGCGGGTATGCCCCATAAGGATGAACTGATTGGCAAGTTGGCAGAGATGTACAATGACCCGATTGTGACTCTGATGGAGGAACCCGATGAGAAAGCGGTAAAAAACGTGAGTTGGGAAGCGAACTGGTAACGGGTTCGGACTCCCAGGCTGCAACGGGCGGCGGCAACCGCCGCTTGCCCGTTGTTTATCGTTACGGGGAAACTTTTGAAAAACTCTGCGGTTATTACATGAGTCTTGGTATGGGCTATCACGATTACTGGGATGGTGATTGTGAGATGGCACGGTACTACAGGGATATGGATGAAAAGGTTAAAGAGCGGCAGAATGAAGCCCTTTGGCTACAAGGTCTGTATTTCTATGAAGCGTTGGTTGACGCTTCCCCGGTACTGAATGCTATGAGCAAAAAGCACAAGCCTATTCCTTATAGGCAGGCTCCTATTCCTCTTACCGAAGCACGTCATAGACAGCAGCAAGAGGAAGAGAATCACAAGAAGCTGAATGCAGGTAAGGAAGCCATGAAGCAGATAATGGCAGGGGTCAATTCAAAATTCAAACGGAAGGAGGAATAAATCATGGCAGTTGAGATTGAAGGTCTTGAGTTTCAAATTGAAGCGAAGTCCGAAAATGCCGCTAAAGGTGTAGACGCTCTGATTAACAGCTTCAATAAGCTGAAAGCGGCAACCAAAGGTGGCGCAGGTCTGAACAATATCAGCAAGAAACTGGACGCAATCAGCAATGCAAAACTGAGTATGTCCGGGATTGAGAAGATTGAAGATTTGACAAAAAGCCTTAACTCTCTGAGCAATGTCAAGATTTCCTCCACAATCTCTAAGAGAATAACTGAAATCGGTGCTTCTCTGGATAGTCTGGATTGGTCTGGTGTGGAAAAGGTTGAAGCACTCAGCACTGCTCTACAGAATATGCAGGGTATTCAGATTCCGAATATGAGAAACCTTACTGGGAACCAGACAGCTACGCCTGCCGGGACTGCTAACCCTGCTGCGGCAGCAACGAACGCTACTTCGGCGGCAACCTCTGGTGTTACTCAGTATACTTCACAGGTTACGGCAGCAACCAGTGCCACTCACAATTTCGTATCTTCGCTTGGTAAAGTGGCAGGTGCAGTGGGTGGATTTACGGGTATTACATATCCGTTCGTACAGGCGAAAAATGCACTGGGCGCACTTCCTGCCAAAATCAAAGAAGTGGTGGGAAACCTGGGAACGCTCTATCAGCAGTTTGTTAATACGGGCGGTGTTCTGGGTCTGTTCGGGAGAAGTATCAAAGCGGTTGCTTCTACGCTGGGTTCTAAGTTGGCTGCGGGCATGAAGAATGTAACCTCTAACATCAAGAAGATGAACCCGGTGGCTCAGATTGCGAACGGGAAGTTGGGTCAGTTGTTCTCTTCCTTAAAGCGTATTGCAATGTACCGTGCAATTCGATTCTTCTTTGCACAGCTTACGGCTGCAATGAAGGAAGGTATTCAGAATTTGTATATGTACAGTTCCCTCATGGGCGGTACGTTTAAGGGAAGTATGGACAGTCTGGCAACCAGTTTCCAGTACCTCAAGAACAGCATGGGTGCTATGGTGGCTCCGCTCATCAATATGATTGCTCCTGCGGTGGACGCTCTGATTGATAAATTTGCGGCATTGCTGAACATTGTCAATCAGTTTTTCGCCCGTCTGTCTGGTGCAACCACCTTCACGAAAGCGAAGAAAGCGGCGGCTTCCTATGGCGATTCTATCTCTGGTGCGGGTAAGTCTGCGAAGAAAGCGGCAAAGGATATTAAGGACGCTACGGTTGGCATTGATGAATTGAACATTATCAGTCAGAAGGATTCCAGTGGAAGCGGTTCTGGCAGTAAGAACTATGGCGATATGTTTGAAACCGTGCCGATTGACAGTAGCATTTCTGAATTTACCGACAAACTGAAAGCAGCACTGGACGCAGGTGACTGGAAAACCCTGGGTACTTTACTGGGTGAAAAGTTCAATGAGATTGTGGATAGCATTGACTGGTCTGGTATCGGTCACAAGATTGGATACGGGCTGAACGGTGCGATTCAAACAGCATACTGGTTCCTAAAGACAGCAGACTTCAAGAACCTGGGTAACCATATAGCAGAACTGCTGAATGGTGCAATGGAGGAAATTGACTTCACATACCTGGGCAGACTTCTGGTTCGTGGTGTCACGGTAGCCCTTGATTTTATGATTGGCTTGCTTGGCGGTTTGAATTGGAGCCTTGTGGGAAAGAGCATTGGCGATTTCTTGAAGGGTGCATTCAATGAAGCCCAGGAGTGGATTGCAAGCTATGACTGGAACAAGATGGGCAAAGACCTGTGGAAGAATCTCAAGGCTTGTATTAAGGGCATTGACTTTGCAGGTGTGGCACAGAGTTTCTTTAAGTTACTGGGTTCGGCTCTGGCGGCTGCGGTTAGCTTTATCGCAGGTTTCGTGCAGGGTATCTGGGAGGACATTACCGGGTATTTCCAGGAATATCTCACCAATGATGACGGCACGAAGAAGTGCGGTCTTGACTGGGTAGCGGGTCTGCTTGAGGGTATCTGGGACGGCATTAAGAATATCGGCAAGTGGATTAAGGAGAACGTATTTGACCCGTTCATTGACGGATTCAAAGAGTGCTTCGGTATTCACTCTCCTTCTACAGTAATGAAGGAGATGGGCGGTTATGTTGTCGAAGGTTTCTTACAGGGACTTAATAAGTTCAGTGAGATTGCAGGCAAGGTTAAGGAATGGGCAGGCAAGGTCATTGAGTGGTTCACGAAGGGTGAGGACGGCAAGGGTATTGTTGAACATTTCAAGGAAATCGGCGGCAATATCGTAAGCGGCTTCAAAGACAAGGTTGGGGGTACTTATACCACGGTCAAGTCTAACGTGACCACCTGGGCAAGTAAGGTCAAGGAATGGTTCACCAATAGTTCCTTCGGTGGCGTAAACTCTACGAACTTCCAGACGTTTGCCGGGAATGTCATTGAGGGCTTCCGTACAAAGGTAGGTTCTGCCTATACCACTACGAAGTCCAACATGGTTACCTGGGCTACGAATGTGAAGGAGTGGTTTACGAACAGCGGCTTCGGTGGTGTGAACTCTACAAACTTCCAGACCTTTGCGAATAATGTGGTGACCGGGTTCAAGGATAAGATTGGTTCTGCGTATGTGAATACGAAGAGCAATATGACTACTTGGGCAAGCAATGTGAAGAACTGGTTCTCTGGTATTGCTTCCGCTTCTGCATTCTCTGGCTTCGCAACCAGTGTGGTTGATGGATTCAAGAACAGAATCGGCGGCTACTACACTGCGGCGCAAGGTAACATGAGTACCTTCGGTAGCAGCGTGAAGAGTTGGTTCACAGCATATTGCTCCTACAACGGTTTCTACAATGTAGCTTCTGACGTAGTGAGTGGTTTCAAGAACGGTATCGGTGAACTGTACCATACCTGTAAAAGCACAATCTCTTCCTGGGGTAGTTCAATCATTTCCTGGTTCAAGGACAAGTTGGACGTAAACTCCCCGTCTAAGGTCTTTTATGAGATTGGTGGTTTTGCCGTTGCAGGTTTCAACAATGCGATTGCCCAGGTGGGTAAGAGTACGAAGTCTGTAGTCGGCACATGGGCTGATTCCTTCACAAATTTCAGTCCGACAATGGCACTGGCAGTTGATACTTCTGCTCTGAAATATTATGACTCTGCCGCATTCTCCCGGTCTATTTCTTCTAACGTACAGAGCAGCACGGAGATTTCCGCAACGGGCTTCCGTGAAGCCATGGAGGATTTCTACCATGAGTATGTTGAACCGACCATGGTTCAGATGGCTGATGATATGCGTAGGCAGGCTGATAAGGAAGAGAAAACCGTGGTGCAGGTTGGTAACCGTGTGGTGACTGACGCTGTGACCACTCAGAAGAAAGCCAATGGCTATAGCTTTACGGGATAAGGAGGTAATGTGTAATGGCTTATCTGGCAATCAACGGTTATGCGTTACCTCCCTGCAAGAGAGGTGTCACCCCTACGGTGACCACTCTTGTAGATTCCGGGCGTAACGCAAACGGTACGGTGGTGGGTCAGCGTATCGGACGTGACCAGTACAAGATAGACAATCTGGAATGGTCATGGCTCACTGCCGAACAGTGGTCAAAGATACTGAGTATCCTTGATAACTTCTTTGTAAATGTAACTTTTATTGACCCTGTAAGTAATGCACCTAAGACCATCAAAATGTACTGTGGTAACCGAACGGCTGAACCCTACTGGGTAGATGAGGACGGTCACCCGACACACTACAGGAATTGCAAGGTGAATCTGATTGACGTAGGAGAGTGATTTTATGCAAAAGGTATCCAAAGAGTATAAGGCAAGCATGAAAGACTCCCTCCGTGAGAGAGCATACATAATGATTTCTTTCGGAGTTGTCAACCAGGAAGCGCAGGCGAAAGCCAAAGTAGACAGCGGGGAGTTTGCCTACTTCTCCAACCCGGACAACCTGTTCAATGAAGGAACTGACGATGTGGTGTACGCCACTTTGGAAGAGAACTTTACCAGGGTTGACGGTTCCATGTATTTTCTCCCACGGAACAAGCCGGGAGCAATGTTCTACAACACAGGGTTGGTAGGAAAGAATCTGGTATCAGACGGACTGTATGAAGTAACCATAAACCTTCATGCGGCTCCGACTGATTTCAGAGGTATCACGATTAACTTCGGTGAGAACTATCCTACTGATTTTGATTTTGTCACTAATACTGGGCAAAAGGTTGAGTTCCGGGATAATGACAAAGCTGTTTTTACTACAGAGGAAGTGCTTGAGAATGTAACCACACTGACTCTGGTGATTCATAAAATGAAGAACCTACGAAGCAGGCTGCGTATCTACTCCTTCCGTTTCGGTTACGGACTGGTGTACTACAACGATTCTGTTATGAGTTCTTCACTTGAGAGTTATGTCAGTCCGATTGGTGCTGACATTCCTCAGATTGATTTCTCAGTAACGCTGAAAAACTATGACAAGTATTTCAACGTGGACAACCCGAAGTCGGCTATCAACTTCCTGGAAACTGGACAGGAGATGGACATTTACTACGGGTATCAGCTTCCGAACTCTGATGAAATCGAATGGGTCAGAGGAAATCACCTGCTCTGTTCTGAGTGGGAGTCCGATGACTACACGGCAACAATCCGTTGCCAGGACGTGTTCCGTAACATGGACACGGAGTATTACAAGGGACTGTATGCTCCGAATGGCAAAAGCTATTATGACCTGGCGATTGAGGTTCTGAAAGCTGCCGGGGAGAAAGACTACTATGTTGACCCTCGACTCAAAAAGCTATACACGAAGAATCCTATCCCCCGTGTTTCCTGTAAGGAAGCATTACAGATTATAGCCAATGCCTGCCGCTGTGTTCTGTCACAGTCCAGAGTTGGTACGATTCAGATTAAATCCTCTTTCGTCCCGGAAGCTGCGGCAAGCAGTAATGGCGAAACCGATTACTCCCACGTTGCGAAGATTCTGACGGATGACACCAAAGATGAGTACGCAACACTGGCAAGTAACTACACTACGGCAGACGGGACAATGTTCTTCCTGCCACGGGCGGCAAGTAAGAGGACGTTGAACACAGGATTTATCTCAGAACAGCAGTCTGACGCTGACGGTAAGTTTACCACAAACCCTATGGTGACAATCGTGCAGGAAGCCGCCTGTATGTACTACGGTGTGAAGTTCGTGTTCGGTAATGCCCTTCCTTCGGGAATGGTAATTCGTACCTACAACAATAACGAACTGGTTACTGAGTATGAGGTAGAGGAAGAGATTACAAATACCCTGGTGATTCTTCGGGACTTTGATGATTTCGACACCATGAAGATTGAGTTCACGGGAACGGCAGAGCCGTACAACCGTATTGTACTTAATAACTTCGCTTTCGGTGACGTGACTGACTTCACCATGGAGCGGCAGGACATGACTTCTTCCCCGAAAGCTATCAAGCAGGAGTTGGTCAAAGAGGTCATCGTACCTTGCTACAGTTATCAGCCGGGTAATGCCGAAGAGAGTCTTGTCAGTGAAGATATTACCGTGAAGTCTGGTGATGTGGAAACCTTCTATGTGGGTGAACCGTCCTACAACTTCCGGGCAACACTGGACGAAAGTTCCAGTGGTGTAAGTATCGCGGCATGGGGTAACTACTATGTGACAGTCAAGTTCTCTAAGACAGGAACCTTCCGTCTGGAAATTCTGGGCTATCGGTACAAAATCGTGGAGCGATATGCCACGAAGTCACTGAATAGCAGAGGTAAGTCTGTAAAATGGGCGAACCCGCTTATCAGTGATATGGCGATTGCTACGGAACTGGCTGAATGGATTGGTGATTATTATACCGCAGGTATTGAGTATGAGTACGATACCAGAGGTAACCCGGAGATTGACGCAAACGATATTGTGTACCAGGAGAATGAGTTCCATGACGGAATGAAGGTAAATATCTATCGGCACACAATCAACTTTGACCAGGCGTTCAGCGGCAAGGTAACCGCAAGACGTGTATCCAGTTAGGAGGTGACGGAAGATGGTATGGGAAACACCTAAGACCGATTGGCACGGAAGTACAAATTCAGAAGGTGTTTATACGGGTGACAGGTTCAATGCTTCGGATTTCAACCGTATCAAGAACAATCTGACGTTCCTCCGGGATATGGCAATCAAGCTGTACAAGGAGTTCTCCCTTGTAAGCCTGGGTGATGACAGAGTACCAGGTGATTACTTCTACGCTGATGAAATCAATCAGCTTGAAGAAAATCTGGAAACCCTCAACACCAACACTCTCAGAATGTCTTACGGGTCTGCACCCGTTTATAACGATAACGGCACTACGATGGATTTCAATGAACTGAATCGTTTGGAGGGTGCAACCTTAGACCTGTATGACAGACTTACGAATGAGAGTGAAGGAAGGAGGATGTTTACATGGAATTTCGGAATGAAGGGAGGGGACTTGTAAATGGCATGGGAACTTTTACCTGTTGACTATACGGACGCTGTGTGGGCGGGTTTGAAGCGATACAACCAGATTAACAACGAAGATGGTTCAGTATCCTTCCAGGACATTACGTCTTATACCGGGAAAGAGAAATCTTTCTTCGGGGCAAAAGACGCTAACCGCATGAACGAAGCCCTCAACACCATTATGAGCATGGTGGAGAATGGCACAGACCTGTATACCGCTTTCCAGAATTATTTTGCAGAGCAGAAAACTTTGTTTGAGCAGGAAGCTGATTCTAAAGCAACGGAGTTTGACAACTATACGGATAATCTGGAACAGGAATACAAGGTAAGCATGGCGGCTTTTGAGAGTCAGCAGCAGCAAATTTACAATGCCTGGTTCCAGGCTATGAAAGACCAGTTGAGTAAGGACGCTGCGGGCAACCTGCAAAATCAGTGTACTGAACTGGATGAGCGTTTGACTCTGCTTGAGCAGATGACAATGCAGAATGACTTCTCTGCTCCGCTTGCTACAGATGATGAAGCAATCACGCTGATTGTGGATGACCTGGATTATGCGATTCTGGCAGATTGGAAATACAAGGAGGAATAAAAGATGGCAACTATTAGTGTTCAAACGAAAAAGTTTGCAGACCTGGAAGCGATTCTGTCCGTTACGGGTACTGAGCAGATGTTGATTCACGATGGTAACGGCGTGAAGGTCATTACCGTTCAGAATCTCCATAAGGGTTTGCAGGCTGACATTGACGCAATTCAGAATGTGATTGCGGATGGCGCAGGCGCACATAACAGCATTTACCGTGGTAAGAACCTGGGTACTTCTGTTACAGCAGAGCAGTACAAGGCTATTTCTGATGGTACATTTGTAGGTCTTTATGTCGGTGACTACTGGGTTATCAGTGGAGTGACTTACCGCATTGCAGGCTTTGACTATTACCTGCATAACGGCGATACCGATACTACCAAACACCATGCGGTGATTGTACCCGATGAGAATATGGGTTCCGCTCAGATGAATACCACCAATGTCACTACGGGCGGTTATGTCGGTTCGGCTATGTACAAGGCAAATCTGAATGCGGCTAAGACTAAAATCAAGTCTGCGTTCAGCGGTCATGTTCTTAGTCATCGTGTTTATCTGACGAATGCTGTATCTAACGGCGCACCTTCTGGCGGTGCATGGTTTGATAGCGAAGTAGAACTTATGACAGAGCGTATGGTTTACGGCTGTCCTGTTCATTCGCCTATGGGTGACGGTCAGAAAGACCCGTGGAGCGCAATGCACAATTATACCGTGGAAAAATCTCAGCTTCCGTTGTTTGCCCTCAACCCGGCTTCGATTGCTACACGATATGACTACTGGCTGAGAGATGTGGTCACCGCCGCTGCCTTCGCTTTTGTGACCGGCAACGGGTATGCGGGCTATTACGGCGCTTCTGACTCTCTTGGCGTTCGCCCCGCTTTCTGTATCTGTTAATCGAAAATCTGCACCCCCTTGTGGGGTGCAGTAGAAAGGAACTAATGAAATGTCAGTATTGAAAAGCAAACGGAAACCCTCTCAGTTTGAGGTGTTTCACCACCTCAATAAAGTTAGGAAAGAGGTTACGGATTTGCTGCTTCGTGACTTTGGTTACAGCAAACGAAAGGCGGCACAACGTCTTGAAAAGAAATTCAGCGGGCGAAGCTACGAAGAACTTACTGACGTTGAGAAAGAGATTTATGACCATTTCCGCAAACAGCAGGAAGCATTTGATACCTGGTTCATTGAGGATGAGCGGAAAGCTGTAGTCGATTGTCTGAGGTCTATAGGTGAACACGTCTACACTGCGAACAGCATTTATCCTACCTACTATGAAGAGTTGGTGGAACGGCGTGTTCATCAAGACCTGGCAATCGGTCAATGTTACCGACTGGTACAGGAACTACAGTATGCAATAGAAACTCTCCCAGTGGATGTTAATACTTTCTTGAGGTTCGGTGAGGACATTCAAAGAGAAATAGACCTTATTAAAGGTTGGCGTAAATCTGATAACAAGTTCAAAGGGGCAATCTCTGCAACCGCCGCTAACTTCGCTAATGTGAACAACAACGGGAATGCGAACAATAACAACGCTTCTAACTCTAATGGCGTTCGCCCCGATTTCGATACTTCGATTAAATAGCCACTTGAGCGTTTCGGAGTAAGAGAAAGGAGAGATTGTCCTTCCTATGATGGTAAATACCAAACACGATACTACTTCTTACGAGAATTGTAGTTGTCAACGTGAAATATATGACGGCAATGCGTTGTATGACGCTTATCTTAGAGCAAAGAGTGGGAGTGATTGGAAGCCGCAGGTTCAGCGGTATGAAATGGCATACCTTCTGGACTTGTCCAAAATGCAAAGAGAGTTGAAAGAACATACCTACGAATTTCAGCCCAGTACCAATTTCGTCATCAATGAGCGTGGTAAGACACGTCCCATTACAGGCGAACAGATACGGGATAGAATTGCCAAACATTCTTTATGTGATGAAGTCTTAACTCCCGCAATTAAAGACCACCTCATCTACGATAATGGCGCAAGCCAGAAAGGTAAAGGGATTGACTTTACCCGCCGCAGGTTGGAAGCGCACCTGCACAGGTTCTTCCGGGAAAATCAGAGCAATGATGGTTATATCCTGCTGATGGATTTTTCAAAGTACTATGACAACATTCGACATGACAAACTCATGGAGTTGTTTGAAAAGTACGTTGATAACGATACCGCACTCTGGTTTCTGGAAAAGATTGTAGACAATGAGAAGGTGGATGTATCCTACATGACCGATGAGGAATATGAGTCCGCTATGGACGATGTATTCAACTCACTGGAATATGACAAGGTTGATAAGAGCCTGCTGACCGGGAAGAAATTCTTGCGAAAACACTTGAACATTGGTGACCAGGTGGCGCAGGACGCAGGGATTGCGTATCCCATTCCGATTGACAACTACATAAAGATTGTAAAAGGCGTGAAATTTTATGGCAGATACATGGATGACAGTTATGTGATTCACAAAGATAAGGAGTTTCTGAAAGGGCTGCTTGTAGAGATTGTGGAAATCGCACATGACCTGGGTATTACCGTGAACATTCGGAAAACCAGGATATGCAAACTGTCTGAGATGTGGAGGTTTCTACAGATTCAGTATTCGCTTACCGATACCGGGCGGGTGATTCACAAGATTCATCCGAAACGGATTACAGGTATGAGAAGGAAGGCTAAGAAACTGGTACTCATTCTCTCAGAGAAGGATTTCGATGACTGGTTTAGGTCATGGTTCAATGGTCACTGCCACTACATGAGCAAGCTACAGAGGTCAAATATGTTAGACCTTTGCAAGAAATTAAAGGAGGAACACTACTATGGTAAAACTGATTTTAGCTGACGGCACTGAACTCAAGGGCTTCAAGCAGAACGGTAACAACTATGTCAGCAAGACTGAGGTTGATGTGTCCGTGTTTGAGGACAACCTTTCCACGCTCACAATAGTGGACGGGGATACTCAGATGGTCATGCACAATGCGGAACTTATTCAGCAGGTTCAGTACGCTGACGGTTGGTATCTCTGCTTCCGTGAAAAGACTGAGCAGGAAATGCGCTATGTCGAACTCACGGGTAAACTTGAGTACATGGCAATGATGACTGGCGTGGATATGGAGGTGTAAATCATGGAACACAGCAAGAATTTTGAGAAGGTCAAGAAGTTCTACAAGATGGGCATTTGGTCTGAAAAGATGGTGTGGAACGCAGTAGGCAAGTGGATTACCCCGGAAGAGTATAAGGAAATCACCGGGGAGGATTACAGCAAGGAGGGCTAAGATTATGAAAGAATGGATTTGTACTGCAATCGGAGTAGCGGGTAGCTTCATTGCTTCCATGTTTGGCGGTTGGGACGCTGCTCTGGCAACCCTGGTTATCTTCATGGCGATTGACTATGTTACAGGTCTGATTGTCGCAGGTGTGTTCCATAACAGCGGCAAGACTGAGAATGGTGCGCTTGAGAGCCGTGCAGGTTGGAAAGGGCTGTGCCGTAAGGGTGTTTCCCTTCTGGTGGTTCTGGTTGCCTGCCGCCTGGATTTAATTACTGGCACTAATTTTATTCGTGACGCTGTGGTTATTGCATTCGTGGCAAACGAAACTATCTCCATCGTGGAGAACGCAGGACTCATGGGTATCAATATTCCCCCGGCTATTACTGCCGCAATTGAAGTACTCAAGAAGAAGTCCGATACTGACAGCGGCGCAAACTAAGGCGGGAGAGGGTTCGCCCTCTCTCCTATAAAGGAGGTGCAACATGACAAGAGGAACCACACCAACTATCACCCTCACAGTGAATGAAGTGGATTTAACAGACCTTAAATCTGTGTATGTGACATTTTGCCAGTCTGGAAAAATGCTTACAAAACGGAAAGGTGATGAGGGTGTTGAAATTACGGAACACACAGTATCCGTATTGTTATCTCAAGAGGAAACACTGAAATTTTGCCCTGGAACTGCGGAAGTTCAGTTGAGAGGACTTACAAACGGAGATAATGCGTTTGCTACAAATGTGGGTAGAGTTACAGTGAAGGAGGTTCTTCTGAAAGAGGTGATTGCATGATAATTATGAGCGATATGACCCTTTCGGTTGAAACTTCCGATATACTATTGACCTCTGTAGAAGATGATAGAGAAGAATTGGATATGGAGGTTAAAGATGTAGAGAAAATCTCGGAAAGCCTGGACTATGAAGATTTGAAAAACAAACCTTCCTTAAATGGCAAAACAATTTCCGGGGACATGAAAGAAATAGACCCTACTGTGGCTGACTGGGCAAAGTCACAAACCCGTCCCGTATATAATGCGGATGATGTGGGTGCAGTGGGGAAGGATGAACTTGTTGATATTTCCACGGATGTATTGGAACAGATGTGGAACTCAATTTAAGGAGGAATAAATCATGGCATTTGAACACTTGGGTAGAACTGGCGTTCTCTGGCTGATGAACAAAGTAAAATCAGCATTGGCAACTAAGGTGGATAAGGTTGAAGGAAAGGGGCTTTCCACCAATGACTTAACGGCGGCTTTGAAGTCTACTTATGATACTGCGGTATCTGACGTAGCCGCTCTAAAGAAACAGGGGGGGAGCCAAACAAGATTGCCAGTATTAGCGTAAACGGTACGGCTGTAACCCCGGATTCTGCTAAAAACGTAGACCTTACTGTACCCACTACGGCAGGTATTAAATCTCAGATTGAAGCCTACAAGTACCAGACTTCGGCACAGGTTGAATCTGCAATCACGGCAAAGGGTTACCAGACCGCTGATAATGTGGAAAGTGCTATTACGGAAAAAGGATACCGTACAGAGGCACAGGTTGAGTCTGCAATCACGGCAAAGGGCTATCAAACTTCGGCACAGGTACAGAGTGCAATTACTTCTGCATTGTCGGATATAACCAGTATTGATTTGCAGGTGGTGAAGTCTCTACCGACTACTGGTGAAAAGGGAGTTATTTACCTGGTTGCACACAGTCACTCCGATAGCGGTGATATTTACGATGAGTTCGTATGGGTTGAGAGTACAAAAACCTTTGAGAAAATAGGTAATACAGACGTAGACCTCTCTGCTTATGTAAAGTCTGCGGATATTACGGACATTTCTGAAACTGACCTGGCAACCATGTGGAACTCGTAAAAAAGGGGGTGGGCTTATGGCACACTTCGCTCTGACTCAGAAAGCTATCAAGTGGCTTCTTGATAAAGTGAAAGATAATGCAAAACGATGTGATGAGTATGAGATAAGACTTGATTCTGTAGAAGAAATGCTTATCAAAAATAAATTTTCTGCACCGATTGCAACCGATGACAGTAAGACTACCTTGCTTATTACGGATGACGGATATGCAATTTTGGCAGATTGGAAGTATAAGGAGGTGTGACATGACTACCCAGGAGTTTATTGACAGTATTGCCGGGTACATTAAGAAATATGCTGCCGCTTACAATGTATGCGTGTTAAGTCCGATTATTGCCCAGGCAATTCTTGAAAGTAACAAAGGTACGTCTGAACTGGCAGTCAACGCTCATAACTACTTTGGCTTGAAGTATCGCAAAGGACGCTGCAAGACCTGCGTGGGTGTTTACCACAAAGTAGGCAGTGAGCAGAACCCAGACGGAACCTACACCAGTTCCGCTATGGAATGGTGCAAGTTTGGAAGCATGGAAGATGGTGTCATCGGGTATTTCGATTTTACCAACATTTCTGCCTATTCCAATTTGAAGGGTGTGACTGACCCCAGACAGTACCTTGAGAATATCAAAGCTGACGGGTATGCAACCTCTCTGAAATATGTGGACAACCTTATGGCTGTCATTGAGAGATATGACCTTACCCGATATGACAAGGAGGAAATGAAAATGAGTAACAGTTCTCTGGTGTCCTACACCAAAATCTCACCTAACAAAAACAGTCCCCGCAATCATGCGATTGACCGTATTACCCCGCACTGTGTAGTTGGTCAGCTTTCTGCGGAGAGTATCTGCGGTTGCTTCACCAGTCCTTCCCGGCAGGCAAGCTGCAACTACGGTATCGGTTATGACGGCAGAATCTCTCTCTGTGTAGAAGAGAAAGACCGCTCCTGGTGTTCTTCCAGTTCTACGAATGACCATCGTGCCGTGACCATCGAATGTGCGTCTGACAAGACTCACCCTTACGCTATGACGAACGCTGTATATGCTTCCCTCATTAACCTTTGTGTGGACATTTGCAAGCGCAACGGTAAAAAGAAGCTGCTCTGGTTCGGTGACAAAAACAAGACTCTGGCGTACAGTCCGAAGTCTGATGAAATGGTTCTGACTGTACATAGATGGTTTGCAAACAAGTCTTGCCCTGGTGACTGGCTCTATTCCCGTATGGGTGACCTGGCGGCAAAGGTTACTGCCCGTCTGGGCGGCAGCACTGCCGAAGAGAAGCCTGCAAGCACTACCACACTGTACCGTGTTCGCAAGACCTGGGCTGATAGTGCTTCCCAGAAGGGTGCGTTCTCTTCTCTGGTGAATGCGAAAGCCTGTGCAGACAAGAATCCCGGCTACAAGGTGTTTGATGGTTCGGGTAATGCTGTGTACCCTGCGGAGAGCAAGCCTGCATTCTCTCCGTATAAGGTGAAGGTTACGGCTTCGGTTCTAAATATCCGTAAGGGTGCAGGTACGAATTACGCCCTGGCAGGCTCCATCCGCAACGGTGGTGTTTATACCATCGTGCAGGAAAGCACTGGACAGGGCGCAACGAAGTGGGGTAAGCTGAAATCTGGCGCAGGGTGGATTTCTCTGGACTACACCACGAAGGTATCATAATCCCAGAATCGCTTCCAGGAATGGGACTTCAATCTACAGTGGAACGTGTGAATTAACAGGTTTCCTGTGATTGTTGGATTTGCACTCATACCTGGGCCTTTGCGGTGTCTCAGAAAACCTTCCACCCTGAGCTGATGGAACGCGATGACTGGGAGAAAGTGCTGAACATCCGCCCCCTGACCGACCTGCCGAAAAAGGCTCTGGGGTACGATGTGCCCTTCATCACACGGTGGCTGGAACCCAGTGACTACAACGATTTCTGGCGTATGTCCAACTGGCAGGAACGCTCCGTCAGGGCGCAGATCCCGGCGCTGATTCAGTCCGGCTGGTTTGACGACAACGGCATGGGTACCACCGAAGCCCTGGAACTGGTCCATGACTTCCCTCGGGGCATGCGCAAGGTCATTCTGGGACCCTGGCAGCACAGCGGCAACAGTAAGTACGACATGCACGGGGTATCCTTCGGCAGCCAGGCGCTGCGCTTTGATCTGGACTGGCTGTATTTCCGATGGTTTGAGCATCACCTCAAGGAAGTGGACAACGGCATCGACCAGACTGCCCCGGTAGAATACTACACCCTGGGCCAGGAGGTATGGAAGACCGCCGAAAACTGGCCAGTGCCCGAGACCCGGGTCACCCACCTGTATCTGGATAGTGACGGCCATGCCAACACCTCTGCCGGGGACGGGCGGCTGGCTTTTGCCAAGCCGGAGCGGGAGAACTGCGACGGTTACGCCTATGACCCCGAAAATCCGTCCCAGCACATCATCGATATGTCGGAGAACGAGATCGAAGTGCCGGAGGACTACACCCGGGAGGAACTGCGTCAGGACCTGCTGTGCTACACCTCCCCTGTGCTGAAGGAAGACCTGGTTCTGACCGGTGATATGACGGCGGAATTGTATATTTCTTCTGACGCGCCGGATACCGACTTTGTGGTGCGTGTTACCGACGTGGATGAGAATGGCCGGTCCATCAAGCTGGCGGATGGCCTGCTCAGCGCCCGATACCGTAATGGCTTTGCCCGGTCGGAGTTTTTGCAGGAAGGCGAGATCGTCTGCCTGAAGATCCGCACCACCAAGTTGTCCAATTGCTTCCGGAAAGGCCACCGCATCCGGGTGACTGTCACCTCCAGCGCCAAGAATTTCATCTTCCCCAACAGCAACACCCGGGAAGGTTTTGCTTCCGCCCGGACCGTGGTGGCCCATAACCGGGTATACCACGGTGGGCTGCACGCCTCCCGCCTGACGGTGCGGGTGGAACCCTAAGCGGATTGCCCTCCCTGTCAGCGGAAGCGAACAGATCACATTCTGCTCCGCAACCATCAAGCCTCGGCCAGAAAAGGCCGGGGCTTTTCTGGTTCCAGGGCAATACCGCATAATTCTAAGTGCCGCAGCGGTGCTTGAACCGTTAGGCGGGAATTGTGCGGTGCTGCCTTAGTTATTTGTGCGGGCTTTCCCTGCGTGAAAACCCTGTGAGACGGGTGTCCGCATTCCTCGATGGGACACCCCGGAAATGCGTTTGTGGGCAATCAAACGCCATGCTATGTAAAACATGTTCCCGCCCAAAGCGTGGGCAATCAAGGCGGATAAGCAGAACCATGATTTATTGAAAATTCGGAAAAGAATCTGTATAATACTTATCAGATAGAGCCTATAACCATGAAAGGCAAGCGGCATAGCGGTCGGCACATAAACGCATTCATTTGCTCTCAAAAGGAGAATTCTCGTGAACTACATCGCAGTAGTCGAGGACAGCGCGCAGGATCGGGCAGTGCTGGACTCGTATCTGGAAAAATACCAGCAGGAGAAAAACTGCCATTTTCAAATCACGCATTTTTCGGATGGCGACGAGATCGCGCTGGGCTATAAGGGCGGCTATGACCTGATTTTGATGGACATCGAGATGACCTTCCTGGATGGTATGTCAGCAGCCGAGGAGATCCGCCGCGCCGACCCGGAGGTGCTTATCATCTTCATCACCAACTCGCCGCAGTATGCCATCAAGGGGTACGCGGTGCAGGCGCTGGACTATATCTTAAAGCCGCTGAGTTATTACGCTTTCTGCCAGCGGATGAACCATGTGCGGGAGCTGCTGGGACGCCGCCAGAAGCACTTCCTCACGGTGCCCTGCGCGGGCGGTGTGCAGAAGCTCGATGTCTCCGACATTTATTATGTAGAAATTTGCGACCACGACCTGCTGTTCCACACCAAGCAGGGCAAGGTGCATTCCACCGGCTCCATGCGCGATGTGGAGCAGAAGCTGCCGCCGGAGAATTTCTTCCGCAGCAGCAAGGCGTACCTTGTCAATCTGGAGCACGTGGACGGCATCCAGGACGAGGACGCCATCGTCAACGGTGAGCGGGTGCAGATCAGCCGCGCCAAGCGCAAGGCATTTTTGGCGGCGCTCAACCACTACATGGGGGAAACCATCTGATGGAAACGGAAGTTCTGGGCAACATTCCCCGCCTGTATACCGCGCTGGCGGACTGGCTGGCCTGCCTTTTATATCTGTTCTTCCTGCCCAAGCGTACAGCAGGCTGGCGGCGGTATACGATCCACGCGGTGTTTTTGCTGCTGCTCGGCGTCTTTATGCAGGCAACGGGGCAGGTGCCGCAATTCTGGTTTCTGCCCTGCATTGCGGTATCCATCTTGATCATGTATCTGTACATCCGAATGCAGGCCGACGTGCCCGCCCGGTGCGCGGGGTATTACTGCGTCCGCGCGTTTATTTTGGGGGAACTGGCCGCCTCGCTGGAATGGCAGCTCTACTACTATATGGCAAGGCGGCAGGGCACGCCGGGCGCGGGTGTGCGTGTGTGCATTTTGGCAGTCGTCTATGCCGCAGTGTATGGCGTGGTGTTCGCGCTGGAACGCAATTATAACGATATTGCCTCGCCTCTGCACGTCCACAAAAAGGAATTCCTCAGCACGCTGTTCATCGGTGTGGCGGTCTATGCCGCCAGCAATTTAAGCTATGTCAGCCCGGACACGCCGTTTTCCGGCAAGATGACGGCGGAAATTTACAACATCCGCACGCTGGTAGACCTGGGCGGCATGGCCATTCTGTTTGCGCACCACATGCAGCTGGTGGAGTACCGCCGCAAAAAGGAGCGCGACGCTTTGCAGAACGTTTTGCAGGCGCAGTACGCACAGTACCGCTCGGCGCAGGACAGCATTGACCTTATCAATAAAAAATATCACGATCTCAAGCATCAGATCGCCGTGCTGCGCAGCGAGACCTCAGAGGAAAAGGCCCACTACCTCGACGCGATGGAGCAGGAGATCCGCAGCTATGAGGCGCAGAACAAGACCGGCAACGAGGTGCTGGACACGATCCTGACCAGCAAAAGCCTGTACTGCCAGCAGCACGGCATCACGCTGACCTGCGTGGCAGACGGTGCGGCGCTGGATTTTATGGATACGATGGACCTGTGTTCGCTGTTCGGCAATGCGCTGGACAACGCCATCGAGAGTGTAGAAAAGCTGCCCGACAGCGAGCAGCGACTCATCCATCTGGTGGTGGCACGGCAAAAGAGCTTTTTGTGGATCCGGATCGAAAACACCTACGACGGTGCTTTCCGCGCGGACGGCACGCTGCCCAAGACCACTAAGACCGACGCCCGCTACCACGGCTATGGATTAAAGAGCATCTACGATACCGCCGAAAAATACGGCGGCACGGCCGAGATCAGCACCCAGGAGAACCAGTTCACATTAAAGGTGCTGTTTCCCATCAAGCAGAAATAACCCGGACAGCCCATTTTGGTGGGCTGTTTTTTGGTTTACAGCAACCTGCACATAAAGCGCATGATACGATTGTCTATTTTGCCAATGCCGCAGGCGGCTTGCGTGGGAAAAACGACTGTTCACGTAGTGAATCCCCTTTTTGCTGTACATTGTGATATAGTGCAGACAACAGAAAAGGAAAGTCTCCTGCGTTTTTTGCTATGGATAACCTTGAAAGCGAGGATCTTGTATGAAAGCAACATCCCTTCTCACCGGCTGGACGTGCCGCCATCTGGGCGATACGGCGCCCGGCAAACCGGTGACCCTGCCCCATGATGCCATGCTGGCTGAACCCCGCACCGCCCTGAGCGCGGGCGGCACCAATACCGGCTGGTACGAGGGATATGACTACGAATACCGGCGCACCCTGACCGTGCCGGGAAACGAGCTGGCGGACACCCACATTCTGGAGTTTGAGGGCGTCTACCATAATGCCGAGGTCTGGCTCAACGGTCAAAAGGCAGCGTTCCGCCCCTACGGCTACACCAACTTTTATGTTGATTGTGCGCCGTATCTGCACGCAGGCGAGAACGAGCTGCGGGTCATTGCCCGCAACGCCGACCAGCCCAACAGCCGGTGGTATTCCGGCGCGGGCATCTACCGCCCGGTGCAGCTTTGGACGGCAAGGGGCGCGCATATCGCACTGAACGGCGTTAAAATCCGAACCCTGTCGCTGCAGCCTGCCATCGTGGAGGTGCGCGTAAAGACCACCGCCCCCGGCACGGTGCGCCTGATGGTGGACGACCTGCCAACCGTGCAGCAGGAGAGCGACGGCGAGGCCGTATTTACCCTGACCCTTGATAACACCCGCCTCTGGACACCTGAAACGCCCAACCTGTACACCTGCCGCGTCGGCTTTGCCGATGATGAGGTAACCGAGACGTTCGGTGTTCGCAAGGTCGAGTGGGGTACGGACGGTTTCCTGCTCAACGGCAAGCGGTACATCATCCAGGGCGCGTGCATCCACCACGATAATGGTTTGTTGGGCGCAGTTTGTGACCCCGACGCCGTGGCGCGCAAGGTACGCCTGCTGAAAGAGAACGGCTACAACGCCATCCGCTCAGCGCACAACCCCTGCTCCAAGGCGCTGCTGACCGAGTGTGACCGGCAGGGTATGCTTGTCATGGACGAGTACATCGACCATTGGTACATCCACAAAACCGAGTATGACTACGTGGATTATTTCAACGACTGGTGGCGTCAGGATCTGACCGACATGGTGGAAAAAGACTACAACCACCCCTGCGTCGTGCTCTACTCCACCGGCAACGAGGTCAGCGAGACTGCCCAGAAGCGCGGCATCGCCCTGACCAAAGAGATGACTGACTTCCTGCACGGGCTGGACGATTCCCGCCCGGTGACCTGCGGTGTGAACATCTTCTTCAACTTTTTAAGCTCCATCGGCTTCGGCGTGTACAGCGACGAAAAGGCAAAAAAAGAAGCCGAGCGTGCCGAGAAAGCCAAACAGCGCGGCGAGAAGGCCGCCAGGAAAAAGGCAGTCGGCAGTCAGTTCTTCAACAATCTGGCGGGGCTGCTGGGCGATGAGTTCATGAAGCGCGGCGCGACCCTGCACGGCTGCGACGTCAAGACCCGTGACGCCTTTGCCAACATGGATATTGCGGGCTACAACTACGGCATCTACCGCTATAAGCACGACCTGAAAAAGTACCCGCAGCGGTTGATTTTGGGCAGCGAGACCTTCTGCAACGATGCTTATAAATTCCGCGAGCTGGCCAAACAGGAGCCACGCTTAGTGGGCGACTTTGTCTGGGCGGGCATGGACTACCTGGGCGAAGTCATGGTCGGCTCGTGGGAGTACGCCGACTACGCCGAAACGTTCGATGGCGGTCCGGGCTGGGTGTCGGCGGGTTCGGGACGCATCGACCTGACCGGCAAGCCGCTGGGCGAAGCCCTCTATACCCGCGTGGCGCTGGAGGCCGACAACGGCCCCTATATCGCCGTCTGTCCGGTCAACCATACCGGAGACCGCCACAGCCCCAGTGCGTGGAAGATGACGAATGCCATGCCCAGCTGGAGTTGGACCGGCTGCGAGGGGGGCAAGGCCAATGTGGAGGTCTACGCCCGCGCCGCCCGCGTGGAGCTGGTGCTGAATGGTCACACGGTGGGCAGCAAAACGCTGAAAAATGATTGCTTGGCGAGGTTCAGCATTCCCTATGAGAGCGGCACGCTGGAAGCCGTCAGCTATGACGCTGCCGATCACGAAATTGGTCGCTGCAAGCTGCAAAGTGCCGGCGGCACGACCTGCCTGACGCTGGACGCCGAAGAACCTACTGTAAAACCGGGGCACCTGTGCTACATCCGTCTGCGCTACACCGATGAAAACGGCATCACCAAGCCGCTGGCGCGCGGCAGTATTCAGGTACAGGTGCGCGGCGGCACGTTGGTGGGGCTGGGCAGCGCCTGCCCCTTCAACAAGCACAGCTATCTGGACAGCGAAACCGATACCTACTACGGCGAGGCTCTTGCCATCGTCCGCATGGGGGATGGCGACGCCATGACGATTGCTGCTTCCGACGGCGAATACAGCGCGGAGCTGACCGTGCCTGCGCAAGCATGAGGCGAGCTATGGAGGTATGGGTTATTTTGCGGCGCTTGCCATCACGCTGTTTCTGGCGGCGTTCGTGCTCATCACCGTCATCAACGGCGGTGTGCAGATGGTGATTTATTTCCCGATTTACAAAATCATCTTCCCGGAAGGGGAGCAGAAGAAAAACTAAAACGCCCCCAAAAGGGTTTGGAACAGGTCGGTACCATGCAGCATTCCTTTGTACGCATGGGACAAAATCCGTTCTGAGCCTTGGCACACAACACTACAAAGCTCAACAAAAGCTCGTTGAAACGATGAGTTTCAACGAGCTTTTCAGTGTGTCAAAAAACATCTACTTTGCCTTGTAGAGAATGTAGGGGCGAACATTGTTCGCCCGTAAACTTGGCGCAGCAACGCTCTTTTTGGAAGGCTTCTCACAAGGCGAACGGGCACGGGCGAGCAATGCTCGCCCCTACAATATGCTTTTTTGACAGTTTGAAAAGCTCGTTGAAACGATAAGCTTCAACGAGCTTTTGTCGGCTCTTTTTTAAGGCAATACCGCATAATTCTAAGTGCCGATACGGCGAGCGAGGTGCGGCAGCTGCTAAGGGCAACGCGGATGCCGATGCCCTTAGCAGCTCCATGACGCGCTGGAGGCGCAGCCCTTTACAACCGGCGGTCAGGGTGCTATAATAAATCCGACCGACCGGTCGGTCGGAAAAGAAAGGGAACACTTCCATGCCGAAATACAGCGTTAAAAAGCCATTTACCATTCTGGTGGCGGTCATTCTGGTGCTGGTGCTGGGCTTTGTCAGCCTGACCGGCATCCAGACGGACCTGCTGCCCGCCATGAACCTGCCCTACCTGATGGTCATCACGACCTACCCCGGCGCCAGCCCCGAGCAGGTCGAGGCCGACGTGACCAAGCCGCTGGAAAATGCACTTTCGACGCTGAACGGCGTCAAGAACGTGACGAGCCAGAGCAATGAAAACTACAGCCTGCTCTTTCTGGAATACCAGGACGACACCGACATGGACAGCGCCATGGTCAAGGCCAGCACTGCCGTGAACCAGCTCGGCGACGCGCTGCCCGACATGGCGTCCACGCCGACGCTGATGGAGATCAGCCCGGACATGATGGCGACGCAGTACATTGCCGTGGACTACGACGGCATGGATATTTACGAGCTGTCCGACTATGTCAGCGAAAACGTGCTGCCCCAGCTCGAGCGCGTGGACGGCGTGGCCAGCGTGTCCACGACGGGCCTGGTGGAAAAGTCGGTGCAGATCACGCTCGACCAGGAAAAGATCGACGCTGTCAACGACAAGCTGCTGGTCAAGGTCAGTGACCGCCTGGCCGATGCCAAAAAAGAGCTGGATGCCAACAAGAAAAAAATCAACGATGGCATGAAGGAACTGGACGCCGCCCAGGCCCAGCTGGACGCAGGCAAGGCCCAGCTGAACAGCCAGAAGGCCGACGTGACGACCCAGCTGCGGGACGCCATCACCGAGCTGGACAAGCAGATCCCCGAGCTGGAAAAGAAGATCGCCAGCCTGCAGACCGACCTGGACGAGGCCAACCGCAAGCTGGAGAATGCCAAAAATACCAGCACGACCCTGCCCGAGGTCACGCTGCCCATCGACGATGCACTGTTTGCCAGCTGCAAGACGGTGCTGGCCGCCTACGACCCGCAGTATAACGCCGACGCGCTCCCGGCCAATCTGGCCGAAGCCAAGAGCGACCTGAACAAGATGGGCGCGATGGTCAACTCGATCGACCGCGCGGATGCGGCCATCCGCCAGCGCGCCGCAGACGAGGGGCTGTTGGAGCAGAATATGACGGTGGAGCAGACTGCGGCCTACTTAGATGCCCAGTATGCGGCCATGAGCGCCCGCATTCAGGCGCTGGAGGTGGAGATCGCGTCGCTGCAGGACTCCCTCAACAACACCGAGGACGAGACCGAACGGGCCGATTTACAGGCGCAGATCGACGCCAAGCGTGCCGAGCAGGCGCAGGACCAGGCCGTCATCGACGGCAACGCCGCCCGCCGCGCCCGCGTCAGCGAGCTGAGCGGCAATCTGTCAACGCTCTCCACGACGAAGGTCGCCCTGCAGAACGCCACGACGCTGCTGACTGCGCGGCAGGAGGCCGAGACTGCGCTGAACGACGGTATGCAACCGCTGCAGCAGACGCTGAACGACACCGCCGCCGCCCTGCGCGACCAGCTGACCAAAGCGCAGGAAATGCTGACCCAGCTGAACGAACAGCGCGACAAGCTGCAAAAAATGCTGGCAAGCCTTGGCGACGAGGCGGTAGACCCCGCCATGGCCGATATGGCCGTCCAGCTGCTGCTGAGCGGCACCGAGGCCCAGCTGCAGCTGGGCGAGTTCCAGGTCTCCAGCGGCAAGACCCAGCTCGAGGCCGGCAAGACCCAGCTCGAGGCCGCGCAGGAGGAATACGAGTCCGCCCGCGAGGAGGCGCTGAAAAGCGCGAATCTGAACCAGCTGCTGAACATGACGACGCTGCAGCAGCTTATTTATGCGCAGAACTTCTCGATGCCCGCGGGCTATATCGAGGGCGGCGACGGCGACGACAACCGCTACATCGTCAAGGTCGGTGATGCCTTTGCCGACGCGGACGAGCTGAAAAGCATGGTGCTCTGCAATATCGACGGCATCGGCGACGTGCGCCTGTCCGATGTGGCCGAGGTCGAAATGACCGACAACGCCGACGACGCCTACGCCAAGGTGGACAAGAACCGCGCCGTGCTGCTGTCGCTGTACAAGAGCTCGACGTCGTCCACCTCGACGGTCTCCAACGCCAGCAGCGCGGCGATGGAAACGATGATGGCCGAAAACGAGGGCCTGCACCTGACGCCCATCATGGACCAGGGCGACTATATCAAGCTCATCGTCAACAGCGTGCTGTCCAACCTGATCGAGGGCGCAGCGCTGGCCATCATCGTGCTGGCGCTGTTCTTAAAGGACCTGCGCCCGACCATCGTCGTGGCCATCAGTATGCCGTTGAGCGTGCTGTTTGCCATTGTGCTGATGTATTTCACCGGCATTACCTTCAATATCCTGTCGCTGTCCGGCCTGGCGCTGGGCGTCGGCATGCTGGTCGACAACTCGGTTGTCGTCATTGAAAACATCTACCGTCTGCGGGGCCGCGGCGTGCCCGCCGCCCGTGCGTCGGTGCAGGGCGCGCGTCAGGTGGCCGGGTCCATCGTATCCTCCACCCTGACGACGATCTGCGTTTTTCTGCCGCTGGTGTTCACCACCGGCATGGTGCGCGAGCTTCTCAGCGACATGGCCTGGACCATCACCTTCAGTCTGCTGGCGTCCCTTGTTGTGGCGCTGACCGTTGTGCCCTGCGCGGGCTCCACCGTGCTGAAAAAGCAGAAGGACATCAAGCACCCGCTGTTCGACAAGGTGCTGAACGGCTATGAAAAGCTGCTGCGCTTCTGCCTGCGCCGCAAGGCTGTGCCGCTGGCGCTGGCCATTGCGCTGCTGGGGGTGTCGGTCTGGCGCGTCGCTACCATGGGCGTCGTCATGATCCCCGACATGAGCAGCAACCAGCTGACCATTACGGTCAATGTGCCTGACGATACGGCTAAGGAGGACGCCTTCGCCACGGCGGACAGCGTCATGGACGCGGTCATGACCGTGGACGGCGTCGACACCGTCGGCGCGATGTCGGGCGGTTCCAACGACATGGTCGCCATGGCCGGCGGCAATGCCGCCACCGACAACACCACGTTTACCTATTACGTCCTGCTGGGCGACAAGGCACCCAAGGCCAAGGTCGTGGAGCAGGAGATCTACGGCAAAACAGCAGATCTAAACTGCGAAATTGAAGTGAACTCCAATGGCATGATGGACATGAGTGCGCTGTCCGGCTCCGGCATCGAGGTGGACCTCTACGGCAGCGAACTCAATGACCTGGCCGCCGCAGGCAAGCAGGTCATGGCGCTGATGGAGGGCATCGACGGTATCCAAAACGTCACCGACGGCCAGGACGCCGGCGACGCCGAGATCAACATCACGATTGACAAGGACAAGGCTATGCGGATGGGTCTGACCGTCGCGCAGGTCTACCAGCAGATCGCCGCCAAGCTGACGACGGACACCACCGCCACGACGCTTAAGGCGGGTGGCGATAGCTACAGCGTCGTCATCGTCGATAAGACCGACACGCCGACGCTGGACGATATTTTCAATATGGAGTTCGAGACGACGACCACCGACGAGAACGGCAGCAGCGTAAAGGAGACGCACACCCTCGGTGAGTTCGCGACCCGCACCACGACGGCGGGCTATACGACGATTGCCCGCGAGAACGGCTCCCGCAAGCTGGCCGTGACGAGTGAGACCGCCGACGGCTACAACACGACGCTGCTCTCCCGCGAGCTGGAGCCGCAGCTGGCCGCACTGGACCTGCCCGACGGCGTGACCGCCGAGCTGGCCGGTGAGACGACCCAGGTCACCGAGATGCTGAGCCAGATGGCAAAAATGCTTGCACTGGCATTGGCTTTTGTCTATTTTGTCATGGTGGCGCAGTTCCAGAGCCTGCTGTCGCCGTTCATTGTTCTGTTCACGATCCCGCTGGCCTTCACCGGCGGTATGCTCGGCCTGATGGCTGCCGGTGAGCAGCTGTCGCTGATCTCGCTGATGGGCTTCCTGGTCCTGATGGGCGTCGTCGTCAACAACGGCATTGTGTTTGTGGACTACGCCAACCAGCTGCGCATCGGCGGGCTGGAGCGCACCGACGCCCTTGTGGCGACGGGCCGCACCCGTATGCGCCCGATCCTGATGACGACGCTGACGACGGTGCTGGCGATGGTCACGATGCTGTTCGGCACAGACATGGCCAGCGAGATGAGCACCGGCATGGCC
>PPYF01593029.1_pt1 | contig 59516 bp, 53 predicted proteins | sample 1559871 | NCBI WGS metagenome assembly PPYF01 (sample SAMN08240021, study PRJNA423297) | Human gut metagenome, whole genome shotgun sequencing project. | reverse complement strand
ATCTGGAAGAATTCTTATCTTCAAATAGTAAAGCGTTTATAAAGAAGAAATACCATATGGCATCACGATTAGACAAACTTATATATATAATTGAAAATGAGTTAAGTGATAAGGAGAATTACATCAGATGATAGAGAGAATAAAAAATATTTATGATTACCGTGATATGATATATAGTCTTGTAAAGCGAGAATTACGGGGAAGATATCAAAAGTCTGTGTTAGGAATGTTGTGGACATTTTTAAATCCATTTTTTCAGATTGTTATTTATACAATTGTATTTACTTTAATTTTTCCGAGCAATATTGAAAATTATTATATTTATTTGATGACTGGAATTATTCCATGGAATTTTTTTACAGAAGCATTGGGACAGGGAGCTGGCTGCATTGTCTGCAATTCTGATATGACAAAGAAAATCTACTTTCCTCGCGAAGTATTAACGATTGCTTCTGTTACGGCTAAATTTGTAAATATGTTATTAGCATCTGTTGTTGTGTTTGGCTTTTTGGTATTTTCCCATGTGGGAATTTCATGGCATTTGTTATTAGTTCCGTTTGTAATGCTTGCAGAGTATTTGCTTGCATTGGGATTGACTTTGTTCTTTTCCGCAGTAACGGTTTATCTTCGTGATATGGAATATATTGTAGGGGTACTTTTACAGGCATGGATTTGGGCAACACCGATCATGTATGCAATTGATGCAATTCCTGTATTTGTAGGACATATTTTACTTTTAAATCCGATGACTTTGGTAATTACTTCTTATCACAATTTATTATATTATCATCAACTTCCAACGGCTTTAACGTGGATTGGAATGTATGTTTTTGGGATTGTAATTTTATTTATTGGTGAAGTTGTCTTTACTCACCTTGAAGGAAACTTTGCGGAGGAATTGTAATGAAACCAGAGAATGCTATAGAAGTGAGAGATGTACAGAAACATTTTAAAGTATATAAAGATAAAGGACATATGCTTCGTGAAAGGCTGATCCATCTTAGTAGAAATAAGTATGAGATGAGAGAGGTTCTTAGAGGAATCAGTTTTGACGTAAAGAAAGGCGAATCCGTCGGTCTTATTGGAAAAAATGGTTGCGGTAAAAGTACCACTTTAAAGCTTCTTACTAAAATTTTGCGCCCTAATGGTGGAACAATAGATATTCAGGGACGTGTGTGCAGCCTTATCGAGTTAGGAGCTGGATTTCATCCTGATATGAGCGGAAGAGAGAATATCTACATTAATGCGTCAATTTTTGGAATTAAAGCAAAAGAAGTTGATCAGAGGTTGAATGATATTATCCGTTTCTCCGAACTAGAGGAATTTATTGATAATCCAGTCAGAACTTATTCATCAGGTATGTATATGCGTCTGGCTTTTTCTGTTGCTATTAATGTAGACGCGGATATTTTATTGATTGATGAAATTCTGGCTGTTGGCGATAATGCTTTCCAGACAAAATGTTTTAATAAACTGAAAAGCTTGAAAGATCAAGGAACGACAATCGTTATTGTGTCTCATGCATTAGGTCAGGTAGAGCGACTTTGTGATCGCGCAATTTGGATTGATGAAGGACTCATTCGCGATGATGGACCAGCTAGAAGGGTTTGCAAAGAGTATTTGGAAAAGATGGAAGAGTCTAGACTGGAACGTGCAGAACTTGAGTATAGAATGGAGCTTGAGGAGCAAAAACGAAGGAAAGAGGAAGAAGAAAAGAGAAAAAAAGAGGAAGAACAGCGACAGAAAGAAGCTGAAAGACAGAAAAAAGAACAGAAAATATTACAAGATAGAAAGCAAAAGGAAGAAGAAAAGCAAAAAAGAGAAATAGAAAGAAAGCGTCGAGAGCAGGAAAAAATAGAAGAAAGAAATCGGAGAATAGCTGAAGAAAAACGCGAAGCAGAAAAGAAACGTAATGCAAGCTGTCGAGAAGTTGCAACACAGTGTGGTCCAGATGCTAGGCGTGAGGGAAATGGGAAGATATTTTTCACAGAAGTGAAAATGCTAGATGAGAAAGATGCTGAAAGCGTATTATTTTCACCGGGAGAGGCTTTAAAGGTAAAAATGCATTATAGAAGCTCATTGCCAGGAACTGCTGTTAATATTGTAATTGGAATTTCGCGGAGCGATTGGATTTATTGTTATGGAACATCATTACAGCATGAGAACGGCAATTTTGTAGTGACGAAAGAAGAGGGGGATATAATTTTAGAAATTGAAAAGATAAACCTTCTTGATGGTAAATATACTCTTGAAGTTAGAATACAGGATGAAGAAAAAGTTCCTTATGATTATTTAAGCGCATTGATTAATTTTACAGTTAAGAGTGAGCGAAAAAAAGCAGTTGGAATTGTGTCAATGCCGTATAAGTGGAAAACAAGCGAGGAACAAATAAAAATCGGAAAGATCAGTTAAGGTGAAAGGGGAATGAAATGGGCTATTCGATTGCTGTATTTGGAGCATTTAATGTTCATAGTTTTGGAGATTCATTATTTCCTGAAGCAATATATTCAGAGTTGCAAAAGAGAATTGAAATAGATAAATTTTGTGTTTTTTCTTTAGGTGGAAGAAAGAATCCATATAGTGACAAGATTGTATATGATTATTCACAGTTTGCTGAAATAAATAAAATAAAACAGTTTGATGCGATTATTATTGGTGGAGGAGAATTATTACATAATCTTCCAATCAATTTTCCAGAAGAAAATGTGATATATGAGGCTGGAGCTATTTGGCAGATTCCTGTAAAACTAGGAATTAAATATAAAATTCCAATTGTAATGAACAGCGTGGGAATGCCGTATGAATTTAAAGAAGAAAATCGTGAGGAATTAGAAAAACTTTTTAGTGCGATAAGTTATATTTCTTTACGTGATGAGTATTCTTACCAGCGATGGATAGACTATTTCGGGGACTCTGAGAAAGCTGTAAAAGTGCCAGATTCTTTATGGAATATACGGGACTATTTTACAACAGAAAAATTGGAAGCAAGCAGAGATTCATTAAAAGAAAAATATAAAATAGAGAAACCTTACATAGTAGTTCAATATGGAACAACAAAATATTTCCGAGAGGTTATGAAAATCCTGGATCGTTTTGCTGAAAACAATAATATCCAAGTGTGTGCTATTGCTATTAATGCTGCTCATGAAGATTTATATGTTGTTCAGAATCTGGATGAATATCATAATTTTGTTGATATTAAAGCGGCGTTAATTCCAGAGGAAATCGTAGCATTAATTTCAGGTGCTGAATTATTTGTAGGAACTAGCCTGCATGGTAATCTTACAGCAATGGCGTATGATGTAAAAAATGTAATAATTGATATGTATCCGGGATTTGTAAGCAAATTAGATGGGCTCGCCGAAATGCAGGATATTACTTCTAATTTTGTTAATGAAATTTCTGATTTATGGTATGTACTCAATGAGGAATATACAAGAGAACGTTTCTATTCAGCGGAGAAAGTAAAGGAATTAAAAGCTGAGATTAAGGTTCACTATGATTATATAAGTGATGTTGTAAAAAATCATATTTTGCCGAATGAGAATCTTGCTCATATAACGAAAAAAGATATTGAAAGTCCATTATTTCAAAAAGTGTATTTTAAATATTTCTCCAATAGTGGCTTAGTTGAAATAAAAAAATATATTGCAAAGTTTGAGTATGGATACTATGCTCTTAGTACGGATAGACCCAAAAATGAAAAATGTACAAAGATTGAGTTGGTAATTCCTATTGAAAATACATTGCAAATTAAAATTGAAGAGGGATGCAAGTATTTAATAAATAGAAATGATGTGGGGAATAATGTCTATATTGGTCCAATGGTTAGATGGGAACTTAAAATAGCAGAACATTATTCTTTAAAGTTTAGTGTTAAAGACTTTGATATAAATGAGATTTCGCAAGAATTATTAGGTGCATATCGTAATGAAGCGATGCATAGTGAACAATTGATGCTTCAGGAACAAGATAATTCTACAGAAATTAATATCTTAAGAGGGGAAAATGCTACGCTACATAGCAGAGAAATACAGAAAGATGAAGAAATAGATAGGATTTGCAAGGTTAATGATAATTTGTTAATTGAAGTAGAAAAACAAAAAGAAAATGTAGTTAAGCTTCAAAAAGAATGTGATGCCCTATATAATAAAATGAATATAATCAGAAAAGAACAGGTGAAAAATTCAGAAATAGCAGAAAGAGAGAAAAAGAATACCGAATTAATCAAAGAGTACGAATGCGAGATTGCCAGACTCAGACAGGAAGTCTTGAATAAAGAAGGGCATATTGAGCTTCTTCTTCCAGCAGAAAGAGAACGAGATGCAATTGTACAGTCAAAGATGTACAAAGTTATGCGCTTTATCTGTCGTACTTATGACTGTATTATGGTATTTCCAAGATTCATTGGAAGAAATATTTATGCCTTTTGCCGCATGATGACTCATGTAAATGTACAGGAATTAAAGATTGCATATGGTTATGTAAAAAATGAGGGCATTAAAGGAGCCTATCAGCACTTAATGCGTGATTATCATCAGGGTGAATTGAAACAGATCGAAGTTGATGTAGATGAAAAAATCTACGATGAAATTACAGACATCAATGAGTGTAAAACATTAACACTTCCGCAGTATGATAGTCCTACTGTGTCCATTGTAATTCCGGCGTATAATCAGTTTACTTATACATATTATTGCATAAAATCAATTATAGAAAACAGTGGAGATGTTTCTTATGAAGTTATACTCGCCGATGACTGTTCAAATGATTTTACTACAAAGATAGCTTTGGTTGTTGAGAATCTTATCATCGCGAGAACGCCGAGCAATATGCTGTTTCTTCGCAATTGCAATAATGCAGCAAGGCAGGCAAGAGGAAAATACGTTCTGTTTCTGAACAATGATACTCAGGTGCAGGAAAATTGGTTAAAACCTCTTGTTGAGCTTTTGGAAAAAGATCAGACAATTGGAATGACTGGTTCAAAACTTGTATATGCTGATGGAACGCTTCAGGAAGCTGGTGGAATTATCTGGCGTGATGGAAGTGGTTGGAATTATGGCAGAAATGATGATGCCATGAAACCAGAATATAATTATGTCAGAGACGTGGATTACATTTCTGGGGCGTCAATTATGATAAGAAGAAGTCTGTGGGAAGAATTAGGAGGCTTTGATGAGTACTTTGCGCCGGCTTATTGTGAAGATTCTGATCTTGCATTCAGAGTCAGAAAAGCTGGATATCGTGTAGTATATCAGCCATTATCAGTGGTGGTCCATTTTGAAGGAAAATCAAATGGAACCGATTTGAATTCCGGTGTTAAACAATATCAGGTAGAAAACAGTATGAAACTGAAAAAACGCTGGAAAGATGAACTGGCAAAACAGTATGAATGTGGCCAGTTTGTATTTAAGGCTAGAGAGCGAAGCAGTGATAAGAAAACTATTTTGGTAATTGATCATTACGTTCCACAGTTTGACAAAGATGCCGGATCTAAGACTACGATTCAGTATTTAAGAATGTTTGTTGAAAAAGGTTATATAGTAAAATTTATTGGTGACAATTTTTACCAGCATGAACCATATACTACTGTTCTTCAGCAAATGGGAATAGAAGTACTTTATGGTCCGTGGTATGCCCAGCATTGGCAGGAATGGCTTTTGCAGAATAAGGACTGTATTGATTTTGCTTACTTAAATAGACCTCATATTACAATTAAATATATTGATTTTATCAAAAAAAATACAGATATTAAGTGCATTTATTATGGACATGATTTGCATTTTCTTAGACTTCAACGTGAATATGAGCTGACAGGTGATGTTGAGAAAAAATGTGAATCGGACGAATGGCTGGAAAAGGAATTATACATTATGCGTAAGGCTGATATTAGTTATTATCCTTCGTATGTTGAAGAAGAAGCAATCCACAAAATTGATGCCTCTATTCCAGTGAAAGCTATTACAGCATACGTATATGAGCAATTTAGAGATGATATTCCAATGGATTTCGCAAAAAGAGAAGGTATTGTATTTGTAGGTGGCTTTGGACATCCGCCAAATGCAGACGCAGTACTTTGGTTTGCAAAAGAAATATATCCTCATATCCGTCAAAAAGTTCAAATGCCATTTTACATTGTGGGTTCATCTGTAACACCAGAGATTGAAAAGTTAAAGGGAAATGGTATAATTGTAAAAGGTTTTGTATCTGAAGAAGAACTGGCGAGATTATATGATACTTGTCGCTTGGTGGTTGTTCCGCTAAGATATGGAGCTGGAGTTAAAGGCAAAGTTGTAGAAGCATTATATTATGGAACACCTATGGTAACTACTTCGGTTGGTATAGAAGGAATTCCTGATCCCGACAGGGTTGTTAAAGTGGCTGATGAGACAGAAGAGTTTGCAAATGCTGTTATCGAGCTGTATCAAGATGAGAATGCACTTGTACAGACTGTTAAAGATTATCAGGAGCTTGTAAGACGGAATTTCAGTCTTGAGGCTGTTTGGAATATAGTAAAAGAGGATTTTGAATAAAGGAGTAGAAAATGCAGGCAGTACTTCTTGCGGGAGGTCTTGGAACAAGACTTAAAAGCGTAGTTAATGACAGACCAAAGCCAATGGCTGATGTGTGTGGAAAACCTTTCATGGAATATTTGATTTTGGAATTAAAGAAACATGGAATAACAGATATTGTTCTGGCGGTTGGTTATAAAGGTGAAATGGTTGAAGAATATTTTCAGAATGGCAAGCAATTAGGGGTGCATATTGAATATTCCTATGAGAAAGAGCAGTTAGGAACTGCTGGCGCAATAAAAAATGCTAGTCAGTATATCAAGGAATCAGAATTTTTTGTTCTTAATGCAGATACTTTCTATCAGGCTGCTTACAGTGATATAATTGATCTGTATAACGGTGACAGTGTAGATATGGCCTTAGTTTTACGAAAAGTTCCAGACGTATCCAGATATGGAAGTGTAAAACTGAATAATCATATGATTATTGGATTTAACGAAAAAGTTAGTGAACATATTCCTGGTGTAATAAATGGGGGAATTTATTTAATGCGAAATAATGTATTAGATTTAATTCCTGAAGGAAAAAAATGTTCTCTGGAGAATGAAATTATTCCTCAAATGCTGGCTGAAAAGAAGAAACTTGGTGCAGTTGTTAATGAAGGATATTTTATTGATATTGGTGTGCCGGATGACTATTTCAAGTTTATTAAAGATGTAGAACAGAAGAACATAGAATTTTAACGGAGAGTAAACAATGATTATAAGAGGAAGAGCACCACTTAGAGTTAGTTTTGGCGGTGGCGGTACGGATGTAGAACCGTATTGTGTGGAACATGGCGGAGCTATAATCGGTAGCACAATTAATAAATATGCGTATTGTTCAATTTTGCCTAAGGATAACGATCAAATTACAGTCCATTCTCTGGATTTTGATATGACAGTTAAATACAATGCGAAAGAAAATTATGTATATGATGGAAAGCTTGATTTAGTAAAAGCTGCTTTAAATGCATTGGATATTAATCAGGGCTGTGAGGTTTATTTGCAGTGTGATGCGCCTCCGGGATCAGGTCTTGGGACTTCCTCTACGGTTATGGTTTCTTTGCTGATGGCAATGGCAAAGTGGAAAGGTATAACCCTGGATGCTTATGAAATGGCAGATCTGGCATACCATGTAGAGCGAGAAGTACTCGGAATTTCAGGCGGTTATCAGGATCAGTATGCTGCTACATTTGGCGGATTTAATTTTATCGAATTTCATGGAAAAAATGATGTAGTAGTAAATCCTCTTAGGATTAAAAAGGATATTATACATGAACTTCAGTACAATCTGTTGCTTTGCTATACTGGAAATATTCATGTGTCTGCCAATATTATTTCAGATCAGGTAAATAATTATAAGAAAAAAGAGACAGATGCAATTGCTGCGATGACAGAAGTAAAAGCTTTGGCTTATGCTATGAAAGACGAATTGCTGAAAGGAAACCTTAACAGTTTTGGGAAACTTTTGGATTATGGTTGGAAGAGTAAGAAACGTATGAGTAATAAGATTACTAATCCAAGAATCGATGAATTATATGATGAAGCAATCAAAGCTGGTGCACTTGGGGGAAAACTGCTGGGCGCGGGCGGCGGCGGTTATCTTTTGATGTACTGTCCATACAATGTAAAACACAAAGTGGCCGAAAGGATGGAAAAAGCTGGCGGTCAGTTAGCAGACTGGAATTTTGAACTTCGTGGGGCACAGGCGTGGACCATGGATAGTAATCGTTGGGATTATCAGGATATTAAAGTTCAGATTCCGGAAGGCCAGTTTGATTTTAAATTATGATTGAAAAAAAAACTGTATTTTTGGACAGAGATGGAACTATTAATATAGAAAAAAATTATCTATATCGCCCAGAAGAGTTTGAATTTATTCCAAAAGTTCCGGAAGCTATTGCAATATTGAATAAAGCTGGTTATCAGGTGATTGTAGTATCGAATCAGGCTGGAGTTGCGCGAGGTTATTATTCAGAAGCTGATGTAGAAAAATTACATCGATATATTAATGAACAATTGAGCAAATATAATGCACATATAGATGGATTTTACTACTGTCCGCACCATCCAGATGCAGGGATAGGAAAGTATAAATTAAAATGTCATTGCCGGAAACCAGAGACAGGGTTATTTGAAAAAGCTTGTGATGATTTCGGAGTTGATATTGAAAATTCCTGGATGATTGGTGACAATGTGGGTGATATCAAAGCTGGAAACAAATTTCATTTGAAAACTATTTTGGTAAGAACTGGTTATGGAAGCAAATTAGAAAAAGATGGATTTGATTTGTACCAGTATATAGCTGATAATTTGTATGATGCAGTAAATAATCTTGTGTGTAAAGATTTAAGAGGATGATTATGAATAAAATTGATGAGATTTTAAACAATTTAATCGAAAGATACCCAGTATTAGAAGCAAGTAAAGATGATATCTATCATGCTTATAAAATTTTGGAAGAATGCTACTTGAACGGAAATAAACTGTTGGTAGCTGGCAATGGTGGAAGTGCAGCAGATGCTGAGCATATTGTTGGTGAGCTTATGAAAAGTTTTATCAAACGACGCCCATTAGAAGAGGATTTCAAAAAGAAGATGATTGAACTGGATTCTGAAATGGGAAGTGTATTAGCTGAGAAACTTGAGGGTACTTTACCTGCTTTATCTTTGAATATGAATATTGGTTTAAATACTGCATTTCTTAATGATGTAGATGGTCTTTTGATTTTGGCCCAGGAAGTACAGGGGTATGGAAAAGAAGGAGATGTATTTCTTGGAATTTCTACATCTGGAAATTCTGTTAATGTAAATTATGCGGCCATTGTTGCGCGTGCAAAAGGAATGAAAACGATTGCATTGACAGGAAAAGATGGTGGAAAATTGAAAGACAAAGTTGATGCTGCTATTATTGTGAAAGAAATGGAAACATATAAGATTCAGGAATTGCATTTGCCAATTTATCATGCATTGTGCTTGATGTTGGAAGAGAGATTTTTTTGAAAAATGGGGAGTTTTAGGATGGAGAAAAAGCGAATTGAATGGGTAGATATATATAAGGCGTTGGGAATTATATTAGTTGTTGTGGGTCATGCAACAGGTACATTTAATAATTATATTTACCAGTTTCATATGGCTGCTTTTTTCTTTATTTCAGGCTATACAACCAATTTTGAGAAGGATAGTGTGCCACATTATGTATATAAAAAGATATATTCACTATATATTCCACTTCTATTTTTGACTGTAATGGGAGCCATCTTGATGGCAATACTAAATGAAACGTCTGTTTATGGTATTTTTTATGATGAGGGATATATAGGCTTATTTAATACAATAAAAAACTTCATTTTTGAAGGAGATAACTATGTTTGGTGGCTCGGAGCTACATGGTTTATATTAGTTTTGATGCAAGTTGAAATCTGCCAACGAATTATTTATACAATTTGTGGTGATGAAATCGGTTTTTTATATGTTACATTTTCGTTATCTTTATTTGTGTTTGGATATTTTTGCATAGAGAATAGTATGTTTAATGCTGTTAATTTGGCACTTATAGGACAAGGCTTTTTTGTAACAGGTCAGATAATGAGATATAGGAAAAATATTGACAATAGTTCAACTGGTAAATTAATAGGAATAGGAGTAATTGCTTGTGGATATTTATATTTTGCACAAAAATATTTTGACGCAACAGTGGATTATCCGAGTAAAAAGTTTGGAAATATTATTTTAAACTATTGTTCTGGAGTATTAGGAAGTCTACTTTTAGTTGTAATTTCGTGTTGCTTGGTTAAAGTTCTTAATGATAAAATGAAAAAGTCTTTAGTTGAAATAGGGAGAAGCACATTTGGGATTCTAGTATTTCATTTTCTGGCATTTAAGCTGTTATTTTATATATTGTCATATGTTGGTATTATAACAAGGCAAGAAATTAAATTAACAACTCCCGCAGATTCGATAAAAAAATATTGGTTTTTAATAACTATATTTTCTATAGCGTTCAGTATGTTTCTCTGGAATATATTGTATAAAAATAGTATTATAAATATAGCTTTAGGGCAGAAAGATTTTTGGGAGGGGTTATGGAACAGGGCGATAGCAAAAAGAAATCCTAATAAGAAAATGGTAAGATACAACAATAAAATAGAAAAGTTAAGTTTAGTTATTGGTGTAGTTATATGTGTAGGAATATGGGGATATATGCTATATGATTATAATGTGAATTCACAGGCCTTTGAAATTACATTTCCTTATAAAGAAAATTCAAAAGTATTATTTGATGATGGATGGCTTCCTCAGGGAAATGAAGATTATAGATGGATATCAAAAAGCGGTAAGGTACATGTGAAAAAAGGAAATTGGAATCAAATCAGTGTTTCTGGATATGTTCCAGATAAATTTTCTAATGTTACTCAAGTTGAAGTTTTGGTAGACTCTAAAGTAGTGTATGGAAAAGGTTTAGCAAATGAAAGAGAATGGAATGCTCTAGTAGATATTTCAGATGAATATAAAAAGGGCGATATGTTAGAATTAGAAATCAAATTTAATGATGTATATTATCCTAAAGCAGATGAAGATGATCAACGTGTCATGAGTGGATTGGTTAATGAAATTCAATTTAAATGATTATAAAGATAATGCTGAGGAGTTAATATGAATAGGAAAATTGGAAAACAGAAATATGAATGTAGTGTAATTTTTTTTGTTGCTGTTCTTCTTTTTATTTTAAACTGGGTGTTTAATGCTTGGATGACAAAGGGGACTAGAGTACTATATTTAGACGATTTAGAAGCATATTCTGGATATATTAGCTTTAAAAATAGTGTTGGGATATTAGGATATCTATTTAATACAGCTGGTGGTAAATTTCGTATTGTAATGAATTTTATTACAATTGTACTTTTTGAAACTATTGGAAAGAATTTTGAGACATTAGATGTTATACAGTTAGTATTAAACTGGGGTAATTGTATGGCATTGTTTTTATTAATTCGAAAGTTTGCATCCAAAAGTCGATGGAAAAACCATTTAGGAGTTATAGGGGGAGCCCTTTTTGCAGGATCTCGTTTTGCATACTATGATATTACAGAGTTTTGGGGTATTATGGAAAGCATGGCAATACTTTTCGGGCTTATATTATTATATTTCTTATTATGTTATGTGGAAAATGGAAGTGGAAGAAGTTGGATTGGTGCCAATATTGCGTACTTAATTATTATATTTATCCATGAAAGATATGTTTTACTACTAGGTGCATTTATAGTTGCGGTAGTTGGTAAATATGGGAAAAATATAAAAAAATGGATAACTATCATATTGCCCCTATTGATTTTTGTCGCTTTTTGGGGACTAAGATTTTTACTATTAGGTGGACAGGTTCTGGTCGGAACAGGAAATCAGAATATTAACGAAACATTTAACATTAAGCAGGCTATATTGTTTGCATTTTCTCAGATAGGATATATATTGGGGCTAAATTGTGGTCCCGCATATTTAAATGGAATTGATATGAGGGATGTTCCATGGAATCTTAATTCTATTATTTTAATGGGAATAATAATTGTTGGCGTAATAATAGTGAAAGCATTAAAACAATGGAAGGAAAATTATTTTAACATTAATCAAATATTGGTTATTCTTTCTTTTATAGGTTGTTGTATAATATCATCAAGTGCGACGATTCGAGTTGAAATGCGTTGGATTTATATATCATATGCTGCTTTTGTTTTGTTGTTAGTTGTTAGTTTTGCTTACTTAATGGATAAGGCAGAAAACAAAAAGAAATGGTTAGTTGTTGGAGGTATTTATTTATGCATTGTTTTTTGTTTCGAAACTTTTTATAGGAGTCATTATAATAATATATATTATTGGAATACGAAAGAGGATTGCAAGAGTTTGTATTCGGCTACTGTTGAGAAATACGGTGAGGGATTCTATAATAGTAAAACGATATTAGTTGATTCTTCCCAGTCGTGGAATGAGGAATTATGGAGGAAATTTTTTTCCCCTTATTTTGATAGTGAAAATTTACAATTAGAGTGCGTTAGTTGTATTGTTGATGCGCAAAGTGTTAAGGAATCTGGAAATATTGTCTTGTTATATGAAAATGGGAAAGGTTATATGGATATAACGGATAATTTGGAAAATATCAAATTTCTGGGAGGACATTATGCTGATGGATGGTGTGAACAAGAAATAGAAGTGAATATAAAATCACATGGAAAAAGTAATTTGATAATTCAATATTATAGCCCAAAAAGTCAGAAGATTACGATTGTTGTAAATGGAATTGAGCAGGAAATGAAAGTTTTAGAGACTGGGTATGGAAATATTAATATAGAATTGAATGGAGATGAAAATACAGTAAATTTGAAGAGTAACTATGCGGAAAAATTGTCAGATCCAGATCAAAGAGTGTGTTCTTATCAGATTATTGAAACTGTCGTAGAGTAAGTAAAATAATAGAACATAGGAGAAAATATAATATGAAAGTTGTAATCTTAGCCGGTGGGTTCGGAACCAGAATTTCTGAAGAATCCGAGTACAAACCCAAGCCAATGATTGAAATTGGTGGAATGCCTATTTTATGGCATATTATGAAAGAGTATTCTTATTATGGTTTTAATGAGTTTATAATCTGTGCGGGTTATAAGCAGCATGTTATCAAAGAGTGGTTTGCCGATTATTTTCTTCATACATCGGATATAACATTCGATTTTACTAAGGGAAATAAAATAATTGTACATAATCAGCATTCAGAGCCGTGGAAGGTAACAGTAGTTGATACGGGATTGCACACTATGACTGGTGGTCGTGTTAAGAGAATTCAGCCATATGTTGGTGAGGAACCATTTATGATGACCTATGGTGATGGAGTTTGTGATGTGGATATTGCTAAACTTTTGGAATTCCATAAAGAACACGGTAAGATTGCCACATTAACTTCAGTACTTTTAGAACAGCAAAAAGGAATTCTTGATATTGGCGGTGATAATGCGGTGCGCTCTTTTAGAGAAAAGAGTATTTCCGATGGGGCACCTATAAATGCAGGATATATGGTATTGAATCCGGCAATATTTGATTATATTGAGGGCGATGATACAGTATTTGAAAAACAGCCATTAGAAAAACTAGCAGTAGAGGGGGAACTGATGTCATATTCTCACAAGGGATATTGGCAGTGTATGGATACTAAAAGAGAAAAAGATATTCTGGAAAATTTATGGGCAAAAAATAAAGCTCCATGGAAAAAATGGGACTAATTCAGGAGGAAAAGAGAATGTTTAAAAACAAAAATGAGGCACAGGCAAAAAAAGAAATTTTAGATATGGTGGCAGAGTATTGTGACACTTATCATAACAAAAAGAAAGAATTTGAACCAGGTGATCGCATTACATATGCTTCACGTGTCTATAATCATGAGGAAATGTGTAATTTAGTAGATTCTGCTTTGGAATTTTGGCTTACATCAGGTCGATATACTAAAGAATTCGAAACTGAATTTGCTAAATATTTAGGTGTAAAATATTGTTCTTTAGTTAATTCTGGATCTTCTGCTAATTTAATTGCATTTATGGCTCTTACATCTCCACTTCTTGGAGATCGTCAAGTACGTCCAGGTGATGAAATGATTACTGTAGCAGCTGGATTCCCAACTACAGTTACTCCGGCTATTCAGTATGGTGTTGTTCCAGTATTTATTGATGTCACAATCCCACAGTACAATATGGATGTAGAGCAGTTGGAGACTGCTTTATCTGACAAAACAAAAGTTGTTATGGCTGCACATACTTTAGGAAATCCATTTGACCTTGCTGCCGTAAAGGAATTCTGTGATAAGCATAATTTATGGTTGATCGAGGATAACTGTGATGCGTTAGGAACTAAATATATAATTAATGGTGAAGAAAAATTTTCTGGAACTATTGGTGATATTGGAACATCTTCTTTCTATCCGCCACACCATATGACAATGGGAGAAGGTGGTGCTGTGTATACTAATAATGCACTGTTAAATAAATGTATCCACTCTTTCCGTGACTGGGGACGTGATTGCGTATGTGCTTCCGGACAGGACAATCTATGCGGACATAGATTTGACAAACAGTATGGAGAACTTCCGTTGGGGTATGATCATAAATATGTATATTCCCATTTTGGATATAACTTGAAAGCTACAGACATGCAGGCAGCAGTAGGCTGTGCCCAGCTTAAGAAGTTCCCGAGCTTTGTAGAAAAGAGACGCCATAATTTTGACAGATTGAAAGCGAGATTGGTAGGATGTGAAGATAAATTGATTCTTCCAGAACCCTGTAAAAATGCAGAGCCGAGTTGGTTTGGATTTTTGCTCACATGTAAAGAGGGAGTTGATCGAAATAAAGTAGTTTCATATATCGAAAGTCATGGTGTACAGACACGTATGCTGTTTGCTGGAAATCTTACCAAGCATCCGTGCTTTGACCAGATGCGTGTAAGTGGTAAGGGGTATCGTATTGTGGGAAATTTGGAAAATACCGATAGAATTATGCATGACACATTCTGGGTAGGTGTATATCCGGGAATGACAGATGAAATGATAGATTATATGGCAAAAGTGGTTAAAGAGGCAATTAACGAATAATAAAGGAGATTAGTTAATGAATAGCGAGCAGTTGGCTTGGCATATGCGCAAGGATGCAATTGAAATGGTACATGCGACACACGCTTCTCATATTGGCGCTGTTTTATCTGCTATAGATATAGTTGCGGTGCTTTACGCTGATATATTGAATGTAGACCCGAAAAATCCTAAAGTTCCAGAACGAGATAGAGTTATTTTGAGTAAGGGGCATGCTGGTATTTCTATTTATACAGCATTGGCAGAATGTGGATTTATTCCAAAAGAGGATTTAAAGAAATATTATACAAATGGAAGCGTATATTCCGGACATGTTTCTAGCAAAGGGGTTCCCGGTGTTGAATTATCAACTGGGAGTTTGGGACACGGAGTTGGAGTTGCATGTGGACTGGCGTTAGCAGGAAAAAAAGCTGGAAAGAAATATCAAGTATATGCGATTGTAGGTGATGGAGAGTGTGAGGAAGGATCTGTTTGGGAAACTGCGTTGTTTGCAAACAAATACAATTTGTCAAATTTCACTGTAATTGTAGACCATAATAGAATGCAGGCGATGGGCTTTTGTGACGACGTGATAGCCTTGGGAAGTCTGGAAGAAAAATGGAGAGCATTTGGCTGGAATGTAATTACTGTTAATGATGGAAATTCTCATACAGAGCTCCGAATGGCTTTCAATAGTAGATGTGAGAATAAGCCAAATGTAATTATTGCCAATACGATAAAAGGAAAAGGTATTTCATTTATGGAAAATAATCTTTTATGGCATTATCGTGATCCACAGGGCGAATTTTATGAAAAAGCATTGAAAGAGTTGGAGGAGAAATGTCCATGAGAAATCATTTGGTTGCAGAATTAGAAAAACTAGCTCAGAAAGATGAACGGATTTGTTTATTTACTGGAGATTTAGGATTTGGTGTTCTTGATAATTTTGCAAAGCTTTATCCCGACCGATTTTTTAACGCTGGTATAAGTGAACAGAATATGACAACTGTAGCTTGTGGAATGGCTTTGGAAGGGAATATAGTATATACATATTCCATTGGAAATTTCCCTGGGGTTAGGTGCATTGAACAGATTAGAAATGATATATGTTATCATAATGCAAATGTAAAAATTATTGTTGTTGGCGGTGGATTTGCCTATGGTCAATTAGGTATGAGCCATCATGCAACTGAAGATTTGGCTATGATGCGAGCTTTGCCTAATATGCATGTTTTTTGTCCGTCTGATGCTAAAGAAGCAGTTGAAGTCCTTAGAGTGGCTAATGCAATTGATGGACCATGTTACATTAGACTGGCAAAGGGAAAAGAGCCGGACTTGCATGTAGATGGAGTTGATCTTGATATAAGAAAAGTAGACTTGATTCAAACAGGGGAAAAAACGGCGGTAGTTTCAACTGGACCGATACTTGGGGAGGTAATAAAAGCGGCCGATATTTTGGAAAAAGAAGAAATAAAAATAGGTATATACAATATCGTGTCAATAAAACCTATTGATAATCGTAGCATTGAAAAAATTGCGAAAGAATATAAGCATATCATTTCATTGGAGGAGCATAATGTTATTGGTGGACTTGGTGGAGCTATAGCTGAAGTTATAGCAGGCATGCAAGGGGAAAAAGCTCAATTAACTAGAATGGGACTTCAGGATACATATACAAGTATTGTTGGTAGTCAAGAGTATTTAAGGGAATATTATGGAATGAGTGCGCAGAGCATTGTTACTAAAGTTAAAGAGATGGAGAGATAAGCTATATGAGAAAATTCGTTGTTACAGGAGCTACGAGTTTTATAGGGGTACATTTGATTGAAAGGTTATTGAAGGAAGAATGTATTATATATGCTGTGATTCGTCCAAATTCTTCAAATGCATATAGGCTTCCGGTCTCTGATAGAGTTAAGGTGATAGAACTAGATCTTTCTCAAATTACAGATCTTTCAAATTATATTTCTAAAAACGATGTAGAGGTATTTTATCATCTTGCCTGGGAAGGCGCCAGAGCTCCGTATCGTGATGATAAAAAATTACAAAATAGAAATTATGAGTGTGCGATGAAAGCTGCAAATGTTTCTATTAAATTGGGAACAAAACTATTTGTTGGAAGTGGATCGCAAGCGGAGTATGGAAAATTTAATGGTAAAGTGGATGAGACGTATCCATGCGCTCCAATCACAGAGTATGGAAAAGCAAAATATAAGGCGTATTTAGATATAAAAGAATTGATGAATAAAAATGGAATTCGATTCATTTGGCCAAGAATTTTCAGTGTATTTGGTAAATACGATTATTCAGGAACCTTGATTATGTCTAGTTTGAAAAAAATGCTAAGTAACATGCCGATAGATATGACTGCATGTACACAAATGTGGGATTTTATATCTGTTGAAGATGTTGCAGATGTATTTGCAAAATTTTCTGAAGAGAAATGTGAGAATGGGGTATATAATATTGCGTCAGGTGCTGCAAATCCATTACACGTATTTGTAGAGGATATGAAAAGAATTACAAAATCCAAAAGCACGCTTAATTTTGGTGTAGTTTCATACGGAAAAGAGGGACCGGTTAGTTTTGAGCCGGTGGTAGATAAATTGAAAAACGAATTGAAATGGAAACCGAGAATTTCTTTTGAAGATGGAATAAAAAAACTTATATCGGATGAGGAAGCAAATGAAAAAGATAAGTATATTAATACCAACATATAATGAAGAGGCTAATGTAAAACCTTTAAGTGAAGCACTGATAGAAATGTTCAAGAGAGATTTGCCTAATTATGATTTTGAAATTGTGTTTATAGACAATTATTCCCATGATAATACAAGGGTTTTTCTTAAAGAAATATGTAGACAGAATTCTAAGATTAAAGCTATTTTTAACGCAAAGAATTTTGGACAATTTAATTCTCCATATTATGGTTTACAGCAAACATCAGGAGATTGTACTATACTAATGTGTGCGGATTTTCAAGATCCTATTGATATGGTTCCAAAGTTTGTACATGAATGGGAAAAGGGATACAAAATAGTAATAGGACAAAAAACAACGAGCCAAGAAAATAAATTTATGTATTTCTTGAGATCCTGCTATTATAAACTGATAAAAAAGTTTTCTGATGTTGAGCAAATTGAACATTTCACTGGCTTTGGTTTATATGATAAATCTTTTATTGATGTGTTGAGAGATTTAAAAGATCCTACACCATTTTTGAGAGGAATTGTTGCAGAATTAGGCTATAAGCAAAAAATTATTCCATATGGGCAATTACAAAGACGAGCTGGGAAGACAAGCAATAATTTTTATCGCTTATATGATGCTGCAATGCTTAGCTTTACTTCATACACAAAAATAGGACTAAGATTAGCAACTTTTATTGGCATTATAAGTGGTGGAGTGAGCTTTTTGGTTGCTTTAGTATATTTAATTCTCAAACTGGTGTATTGGGATAGGTTTGTGGCTGGAATGGCTCCTGTTCTGATTGGAATGTTTCTGCTAGGATCAATACAATTAGTTTTCATTGGCTTATTGGGAGAGTATATTTTAAGCATGAACACCAGAATTATGAATAGACCTCTTGTAATAGAAGAAGAAAGAATTAATTTTGATAAAAAGGACGATGGAGAGAAAGAACATGCAGTTTGATGCAGATTTTTACAAAAATAAAAAAGTATTAATAACTGGACATACAGGTTTTAAAGGATCCTGGATATGCGAACTGTTAACTATGGTTGGAGCAAAGGTTACAGGTTATGCGTTAGAGGCACCTACATCTCCAAGCCTTTTTGATATGTGTGAGATTAGTAAAAAGATGAATTCTGTTGTAGGGGATGTGAGAAATCTTGCACATATGAAAAAAGTTTTTGAATGGGTTCAGCCTGAAATTGTTATACATATGGCTGCGCAGCCATTGGTACGTGAATCTTATCAGAATCCAGTTTATACATATGAGACAAATGTTATGGGAACGGTCAACGTACTGGAGTGTGTGAGGATGACTTCATCTGTGAAATCATTTGTAAATGTAACGACAGACAAGGTTTATCTGAATAAGGAATGGGAGTGGGGATATAGAGAGAATGAGGAGTTGAACGGATATGATCCATATTCTAATTCGAAATCCTGTTCTGAGCTTGTTACTAGCAGTTACCTGAAGTCCTTCTTCCAGGATAAAGATGTAGCCATTACAACCTGTAGAGCAGGTAATGTGATTGGTGGTGGTGATTTTGCTGCTGATAGAATTATTCCAGATTGTGTTCGTGCAGTTGAAAATAAAAAGGATATTATTGTAAGAAATCCATTTTCAACAAGACCGTATCAGCATGTTTTAGAACCTGTTGTTGCATATTTAATGATTGCACAGGCGCAGTATCAAGACAGAAAATTAGCAGGAAATTATAATGTTGGTCCAGATGAAACGGATTGTTGGACAACTGGTAATCTTGTTGATTTATTCTGTAAAGAATGGGAAAAACAAACTGGTAAAACAGTAAAATGGATTAATCAGTACGATGGTGGTCCTCATGAGGCGAACTTCCTTAAACTTGATTGCTCCAAGATAAAACGTGTATTTGGCTGGAAACCACGTTGGAACGTTGCATCTACAATGGAAAAAATTGTAGAGTGGTCAAATTGTTATCTTACAAATGGAAATGTAGCAACGTGCATGGATAAGCAGATTCAGGAATTCTGCAATTTATGAAATGAGAGTAACATATAATGAATAAACTTGCAAAAGTAATCTGGAATGTAATAAATGTAATAATGAATTTCATTGTGTTCAAAATGCTACATCTGAAAATTTCAGAAGAGAAATGGAATGCGGTTGTTCAGTTCGTAAAATTTGGATTAGTTGGTGTTAGTAACACAGTTATTTCATATGTGATTTATGTAGTTTCGTTGTTGCTACTCCAAAAAAATAATATATTTCCAAAGAGTGATTATTTATTATCACAGGTAATTGCGTTTATATTAAGCGTATTATGGTCATTTTATTGGAATAGAAAATATGTCTTTGATGCGGATAATGAAAATGTTTCATGGGTTCATGCATTAATTAAAACATATATATCGTATGCATTTACCGGACTGTTTTTAAACACGATTTTGTCTATATTCTGGGTACAAGTCGTTGATCTATCGAAGATGATCGTGCCAATAATAAATTTATTGGTGAATGTACCATTGAATTTTGTTATGAATAAGTTTTGGGCTTTTAAGAAAAAATAGAAATGCGGAAATATCTTATGTGATATTCTTCAGAATTAAAACATCCCCTTGCCCGCCGATTCCCTATGTAGTACAATGTAACTACATAAGCAATCGGCGGATTTTTATTTCTTTAAAAATATATTATTATGAAATGGGAGGGCGCTTAAATGAAGATTTGTGAAAACTCCAAATCGGAACAGATAAATAACCAGTTATCAGCATCAGAACAGCAAAGCAGCAGTAAAATGAAAATAAAAAACACCTCCCACCAGGCAATTTCCCTCGGCAATACCGCCTTCGCATCCATTCGGGAAGCCAATAGCTTCTATATTGACAAAACAGATTTTATCCGCCAATGGTGGGAAAGCCAGGATGTTGCGACTTTGATAACGCGGCCAAGGCGATTCGGAAAAACGTTAAATTTAAATATGCTTGAATGCTTTTTTTCAGAAAAATACAGAGGAGAAGGCGACCTGTTTCGGGGCTTGTCAATCTGGAATCATGAGAAATACAGAGAAATTCAGGGAACATACCCTGTGATTTTTTTCAGTTTCGCAGACATAAAAGGGCAGACATTTGCCTCCGCCCGGGAGGCAATCTGTCAGGTAATTCAGGATTTATATGCCGAATTTGGATTTTTAAAGGAAAGTGAACGCTTAAGTCAGGAAGAAAAAGATTATTTTTCTCTGGTTACGCCAACGATGTCCGATGCGGTTGCTGCAATGTCATTGAAGCGCCTTTCTATGTGCTTACACAGTTATTACGGAAAAAAGATTCTGATTTTTCTTGACGAGTATGATACGCCCTTGCAGGAAGCTTACATGTATGGATTTTGGGACGAATTGACAGGCTTTATGCGTGGGTTATTTAATTCCACATTTAAGACAAATCCTTATTTGGAACGAGCACTATTGACAGGAATAACGCGAGTTAGTAAGGAATCCATTTTTTCTGATTTGAATAATTTGACAGTTATAACTACCACTTCAGAGCAATATGCTGATTGTTTTGGGTTTACAGAAACAGAAGTATTTGACGCATTGGAAAAGTATGGAATGTCAGATTGTCAAGGCGAGGTTCGGGCATGGTATGACGGATTTTCCTTTGGAAGCAAAAAGGATATTTATAATCCATGGTCAATCACCTGCTTTCTAAAAGAGAAGAAGCTAAGACCCTACTGGGCAAATACCAGTTCTAATCTGCTTGTGGGTAAACTGGTACGCGAAGGTTCGGCTCAGATAAAAATGATCATGGAAGATCTGCTGGCAGGGAAAAGCTTTCAGACGGAAATTGACGAGGAAATTATTTTTGAGCAGCTGCAGCGGAAGAAAGGGGCAATCTGGAGTCTGTTTCTTGCTGGTGGGTACCTGAAAGTTGTAAAGAGTGAGTTTGATATATCCAGTGGTAGATACAGCTATGAATTGGCTTTAACAAATCAGGAAGTTAAAATGCTTTTTGAAGATATGGTGGAGGGATGGTTTTCTGATGAAACAGTCCCATATAATGATTTTCTGAAAGCTTTTCTGGCAAAAGATCTGGATTATATGAATGAATATATGAACCGTGTGGCAGAAGCGACATTCAGTACCTTTGATACTGGCAGAAACCCGTCTGATGATACCAATCCTGAAAGATTTTATCATGGATTTGTACTTGGACTGATTGTTGAACTTGCTGGGAAGTATCGGGTTACCTCTAATCGGGAAAGTGGATTTGGGCGATATGATGTTATGCTGGAACCCCTGGAGAAAACGAAAGATGCCTTTGTCCTGGAATTTAAAGTATTTAATCCACGTAAAGAAAAGACATTGGAAGATACTGTGGCAAACGCATTACAGCAGATAAACGAAAAAGATTATGACTGTGAGCTTTTAAGCCGGGGAATTCAGAAAGAGAATATTTTCCATTATGGATTTGCTTTTGAGGGGAAAAAAGTATTGATCGGATAGTTTGGGGAACAATCCCCTTGCCCGCCGATTGTCTATGTAGTAAAATAAAGCTACAAGACAATCGACGGATTTTTTACGTAAAGAAAACTTACTTAAGAATCGCCGGAAAGGAAAGCATTTAAAATGGATAAAATAGCAGTACTAATCCCCTGTTACAACGAGAGCAAAACCATAGAAAAGGTTGTAACAGATTTCAAGAAAGTATTGCCGGAAGCGGTAATATATGTATACGATAATAATTCCACTGACCATACAGATGAAATTGCCCGCAGAGCAGGTGCTGTAGTCAGATATGAATATCAGCAGGGCAAAGGAAACGTTATTCGCAGGATGTTTCGTGAAATTGATGCACAGTGTTATATCATGGCAGACGGAGATGATACTTATCCCGCAGAATTTGCCCCTTCAATGGTTGAGAAGGTATTGAATAAAAAGGTTGATATGGTAGTGGGAGATCGTCTGTCATCTACTTATTTTACAGAGAACAAGCGGCCATTCCATAATTTTGGAAACAGTCTGGTGCGTAAATGTATTAACATTATGTTTAAAACCCAGATAAACGACATCATGACAGGCTACAGAGCATTCAGCTACCAGTTTGTAAAGTCCTTCCCTGTATTATCCAAGGGGTTTGAGATTGAGACTGAAATGAGCATTCACGCAGTTGATAAGAACATGTATATCGAAAATGAAGTGATCGAGTACAGAGACCGTCCCGAAGGCAGTGAATCCAAACTGAATACATATTCAGATGGCTTCCGGGTACTGAAAACCATAGCCAAATTATACCGTAATTATAAGCCAATGGCATTCTTCGGACTGGTGGCAGCAGTGCTTTTGATCCTTGGAATTGGATTCTTTACCCCGGTATTTGTAACCTTCCTTGAAACCGGACGTGTGGGAAAAATTCCTACTCTGATCGTATGTGGTTTTGCTGTTTTGGGAGCAATTCAGTCATTGTTTTCCGGACTGGTCCTGCAGACAATGGTCCAGAAGAACCGGCAGGATTTTGAAATGGAACTGCAGAGAATACAGGAACAGTATAACAAATTGTGATGCACATCTTGCAGAAAGCCTTTTTCAAACACGCTCCAGCGGCGATATGTCTGCCTGGAGAAATAATAAAAAGTGGAAGCACAAAAAGGCTTCCACTTTTTATTATATGATCATTGTTATAGCCTGTACAACAACAAGACTTTCAATCACCATCATAGTTTCCCATATTTTACAGCTACGGTTATGATCCACAGACACCATAGCTGTAGAGAACAGGGAAAACAGCGCTGGAGCAAGAGGAAGAAAATAACGTCCTTGAATGCCCTGTATATGATCACAGTCCATTGTGGTATAACCGACCATCATGGAAAACATAATCAGCAGCAAAGATCCCAGACAGCTAAAGGCGATAAATGTCCGGTTTTTTCTGGTGAAAACCGGGGCGTCTCCTTTTACGTTTACAAGCAGTAACAGAATGATCAGGAATACTATTAAAAGGGACCAGTTGATATTAATATCCAGCCAGGATAATTTTCCACCTAATAAGCCTCGTAGAATGGTGTCACTGCACTGGATGACCGTATTCCATAAAATATAAATGGTCTGGAGCGGGTGCTGGAATACATATGAAATCGGATAAATAGTATTTTCCGGATCCGCAGAAATATCTGTGGCAAACATTGCAGAAAACATAGGCATAAATTTAATTAAAGTAACTGCAATTAAAAGGACAGCTCCCGCGCAGATACATAAAGGAACGATCCAGCGCATCTTTTTATGCATGTGAGGATGGGGCACATGGGAAAAACACATGAGCAACAATAACAAAAGTGGAAGGTAAACCCCGCCTTTCACAATTGCAATGAACAGTGCCAGAAATCCAAGCGCGATCAGGTAACTTTTTTTTCGCTTAGGGTTATGTAAACTGTAAAAACACAGTGCCGTAAACAAAAAGATGAACCCGTTTATCACAGAATCATAGGAAGCAGAAGCTGCCTGCTGCAGTGTGATAGGCAAAAGCCCAAGTGCTCCCAGAAGATTTTTTCCAAATGGTGCAATGCAAATGGCAAAATAGACCAGAAGAATAAATACCACAAGACTGCAGATCCTTGCCAGCTGGAAGGTAAGCATGGGGGAAAGATGCAGCAGCCGTCCAATACTAAGTCCTATTGCAGCCGGAACATAAACGACTGCAGGAACCAGACCTGATGTGCTTACATAGGAAATCTCAATCAGATCCGTATCCGAAGCAAACTCAAAGCTGTGAAACAGAAGCTGGTAGTAGGAGTTCGTCTCCAGTCCATTGCTTAACATATCGCTTAACTGAGCATCACAACGCCGTTTATATATGGTATTGCCTGGGGTTTCCGTATTTTTTACAAACAGCATTTTGTTAGAAAGGCTGTAAGCTGCATCAAAATGCGTTGGTTCATCCGGAACTCCGTGAACGGTAACCAGGCATTGGAAAATCAGTCCCAGAAATAAAGCAACAGGAATATAAAATTTCTGCACAGTCATCTGGCGGATAATGATCAGATAAAATGTCATTATTATAAATAAAAGCAAGATAACACACAGCGCAATATAAAAATAAAGCATGAAATTATTGTCGCCGTAAGTGAAGGAATAAATAATATTTGTATGACTGTTTGTATCGTTGTTAAACTCCTGAACCAGGGTCTGTTTTTCATTTGATGTAAAAGAAAGAACCGTTTTGTCCCCATTTATTAATTTCAGTTTTAATTGTAAATGTGCGTTTTCAGAGGCACTTACTGGCTGGGACAGATCGCAGGTCAGTTCTTTCTTTTTTGTTGTGCGGAAAACGGAAAGTGTGTGTTCTGCCTGATAATAAATTTCTCCGGAATCTGCATTCGTCAAGGTGATGAAAAGGCGGGCATCGGAATTTTTATTTTTTGCAGTGCCCTCAAGTGTAAACATCTTTAACTCAGGAACTGTACAGGTAAACGTCTCTGTAAGAACGGGGGAATCCGAGGACAAGGTTATGGTACCTGTAGGTTTATGAGTTGTCATCATAACGTACTCAATGGGCTGATGAAGGTTAAAACGAAACTGGGCTTTATACATAAGAAGACATACACCACTGATAGAGAGAAGAATGATAAAAAGCGAGAGGATATGTCCTGGTATTTTCTTTTCTTTATTCATATATAGAATCTCCTGTGTAAAAAATATTTGTGAAATATGCTCTGCTATTCACACAAAAATAAAATTTCATGTTAAAATATTATAACGAATCGGAAATAAATATGCAATGATTTATAAGAAAAGAGAGGGATAAATGAAGAAACGGAAGCGCTTACTGGTTATACTTTCAACATTTGTCATGGCTGCTCAGCCCATATGCGTTGCCGCAGAAATGCAGGATGCAGAAGGCTTTGGGGCAGTAGAAGAAATATGGGCTGACGAGGAGAACGAGGAGGAATTTTCAGCTGCTCCTGAAGGGGGAAATGAGGATTTAAATGGCTTTCAGGCTGAAATTTTCACAGAGGAAAATGACAGGATTGAGGCGGAAGAATCTGGTGAGATCATCTCCGGTGCTATTGCGGGAGATTCCGTTGACAGCGGCATCAGCCTTTTTTCTCTGGACTATTACACGGATAGCTATGGTGCCCAGCTGGATGGAAATGCAAAGGCCTTGTACGATCTTCTGGTGCAGAATTATGTGGTGGATTACAGCCAGTATCTGAAAAGCGTTGATTTTCCTTTTGAATTTCCTGATACCATTACATTTGAAGCAGTTGTTGAGGATGGCAGTTTTCAGAGAAAAGGAGAAAGCTATGTACAGGCTACCGATGATGTGAAAACAGCAATTCAGGCAGCTTCAGATGCTTTTTCCTATGATTATCCACAGGCTTTCTGGTTTAGGGGCAGCAACTATGGATACCGGGTCAGCTGTGTTAGGGATGGGGCCTCTTCTACCGGATACAGGGGAACATTTAAGAATTTCACCTTTAAACCGGCGAACAGGGAAATCAGTGAGAATGCCCATACTCGAATGGGGGATTTTATGGATGGTGTTCAGAGTGCTGTTGCAGAGCTGAATGAGCAGACTTTGGGCATGGATATGGAGCAGAAAATAAAGCGGATTCATGATTATATCTGTCAGAGAGTTACTTACAGGAACGATAATACTTTGTGGGTGCATTCTGCCGCCTCGTTGTTTCTGGATGCAGATCCTGCATTTGTCTGCGAGGGCTATGCGAAATCCATGAAAATTTTCTGCTATTATATGGGAATAAATTGTGCCTGTGTCAGCGGAACAGCCAGGGGAACTTCTTCGGGAACTCCTGGAGCGCACATGTGGAATTATGTACAGATGGATGATGGAAACTGGTATCTGGTGGATGCCACATGGGATGATGTGGGAACCCCTCCATCTTCACGATATTTGCTGGTGGGACGCTCTACAAAGGGACAATATATTACCATTGGTGAGGAGCGTGTGGAGTATACCAGTTTTTCTACTACTTCAGCAGAAACGGCTGGTCCTGTGTTTATTTTGCCGGTTCTGGCAGAAGAGAGTTATGCAGATAATAAGGGGAAAAATGAGCCCACAGTTACAGTTGTGCCTACAGTGACACCAACTGCGGCGGTAAGTGCGGAACCGACCCCGACTGTAAGTGCGGAACCGCCCCCGACCGTAAGCGTGATACTTACTCCAACCGTAAGTGCAGAACCGATTCCGACCGTAAGTGTAGAACCGACTCCGACTGCAAGTGCGGAACCGACTCCGACCGTAAGCGTGAAACCGACGCCAACCGTAAGTGTGGCTCCGACCCCGACTGCAAGTGCGGAATCGACCCCGACCGTAAGCGTAAAACCGATCCCGATCGTAAGTGCGGAACCGACCCCCACCGCGAGCGTAGCCCCGATACCCACTGTAAGCGTTACTCCAATCCCGACTGCAACCCCAGTGCCGACTGCGACACCCGCGCAAACTACCACCACACTTACCTTACGGGTAAAACAAACCTACAAGTCCAGTGGTAAAATAAAGTCAGTCCGCACCACCAATAAGAAGATTGTCAAAGTGGATAAGAAGGGCAAAATCACTGGGAAAAAAGCCGGAAAAGCAACGGTAACCATCACTTATACCAACGGAAGCCGCAGGATTTTCCAGGTAAAAGTGCAGAAAAGCATTGTAAAAACAACGTCTGTTTCCGTGAATAAACGGAATATAATCCTTGCCAGAAAAGGAAAAAGCTTTCAGCTGAAAGTTACTCTCACACCAGTCACCAGCCAGCAAAAAGTAACTTATAAAAGTTCCAATTCCAAAGTTGCAGCAGTAAATTCAAAAGGAAAAATAGTTGCGAAAAAGAAAGGAACAGCTACAATTACAGTGAAGTCAGGAAACAAAAAAATTACCTGTAAAGTCAAAGTAAAGAAATAACCCCAAAATACTGTCAGAACCGAAACAAAATAAAGTTTTGGTTTTGACAGTATTTTTTTATTGACAAAGCCCAAAAATATGATATACTTTGATAATCAAACTATTTTAAATTAAAAACAAGAAACTACACAACATACCTGGAGGATATTATGGTTGGAAAAATAAAGGGAACCGGTTCCTACAGGCCGGTTCAGGTGTGGGACAATGACAAACTGTCCCACATGATGGATACAAGTGATGAGTGGATTCGTGGGCGAACCGGAATCGGCCAGAGACACATTGCAAGCGGTGGAGAGACCGTTGCTTATATGGCAGCTCGTGCGGCTGAGGAAGCTCTTTCAGATGCAGGAATGCGACCGGAAGAGATTGACTTGCTTCTGGTGTCTACCATGTCATCTGAAAGGATTATGCCATGTGCTGCCTGTGAAGTGCAGAAACTGATCGGTGCAGTGAACGCAGCCTGCTTTGATCTGAACGGTGCATGCACAGGATTTCTGTTGGCATTGAATACAGCTCAAACCTATCTGGGGCAGCAGATTTATCGCAGGGCATTGGTAATCGGTTCAGAAACTCTTTCCCATCTTACAAACTGGGAGGACAGAAGTACCTGCGTATTGTTTGGCGATGGTGCCGGTGCGGTGGTGCTGGAAGCGGAAGAAAATGCAGTCTATACCCAGGCTGTTCATTCTATTGGGAGCAGAGGCGAAGCCCTTACCTGTGTCAGCCGCAATCAGCAGCAATTTATAGAAAAAGACGCAGATATTTCTTCAACTTACATGCTGATGGATGGAAAAGAAGTATTCAAATTTGCAGTTTCCAAAGTTCCGGAAGTGATTATGGAGGTTCTGGAAAAGGCAGGAAAAACAAAAGAAGAAATCCGCTTTTACATGCTTCATCAGGCGAATAAAAGGATTGTTGCTTCAGTGGCAAAACACATGAACGAACCTTTGGAAAAGTACCCGATGAATATAGAAAATCTGGGAAATACATCCTCCGCAAGCATTCCGCTTCTTCTGGATGAGTGGAATAAAAAAGGCAGATTAAATTCAGGAGACTGGATTATCCTTTCAGGATTTGGCGGTGGACTTACCTATGGAGCCAGCCTGCTTCAGTGGTAAAATGTGTATCAGGGCTTTGAAAAATAAAACTACAGCAGATAAAAAAGGCTGCTTTGCCATGGAAATCAGGTAGTTCAGGCTGATAAATACAGGTTGTTAGAGAGCGCTTTGAAAATCATTTCCGCAATTTGCGCGCCTATTTTGCAGTATATTTTGCAGAATGCCTTTTTCAAACACACTCGGGTCATATAAAGTGAACAGCAACCAAGTAAAGCTTTGAATCATAAAATGTTGAAAATGGATTTGAAAATCTAAAAAACAAAATAAGGAGAACAAAAAAATGTTAGAAAAAATCAAAGAAATCGCAGCAGATTCATTAGGAGCAGACGTAAGTACAATGACAGCAGAAACATCTTTCAAAGAAGATCTCGGAGCAGATTCCCTTGATCTTTTTGAGATGGTAATGGCACTGGAGGAAGAGTTTGAGGTAGAGATTCCTACTGAAGATCTTGAGAATATTAAGACCATCGGTGATGTGGAAAGCTATCTTCAGAGTCGCCAGTAATTTGAAAATTTTGTATTCAGACTTTGGCAGTATACAGAAATAATCAGCCGGAATGTCAGGAAATATAAGTTATTTAAAGGATGATTCCGGCATGTATTTGCCATAGGCGGGCATGGTATAACGGAATTACAGAATGGAGAATTTCATGAAAACAGAAGTTACAGAATTACTTGGAATTGAATACCCGATCATTCAGGGCGGCATGGCCTGGGTGGCAGAATATCATCTGGCAGCAGCTGTTTCAGCAGCTGGCGGGCTGGGGCTGATTGGAGCCGCAAGCGCTCCTGCAGACTGGGTTCGTCAGCAGGTACGGGAGGTAAAAAAACTGACCGATAAACCTTTTGGTGTGAATATTATGCTGATGAGTCCATATGCAGATGAGATTGCACAGGTAATTGTGGAAGAAAAAGTTCCAGTGGTTACAACCGGTGCAGGAAACCCTGAGAAATACATGAAAATGTGGAAAGAAGCAGGAGTAAAGATCATTCCGGTTATTGCTTCTGTGGCTCACGCAAAGAGAATGGAGCGATGCGGAGCGGATGCTGTAGTGGCAGAAGGATGTGAATCCGGCGGCCATATCGGTGAGACAACCACAATGGTTCTGGTGCCTCAGGTCGTAGATGCAGTGAACATTCCGGTTATTGCAGCTGGTGGAATCGCAGACGGAAGAGGGATTGCAGCAGCCTTCATGCTTGGTGCAAAAGCCGTTCAGATGGGAACTCATTTTGTGGCAACCACAGAGTGCTGGGCACATCAGAATTACAAAGATATGATACTGAAAGCAAAGGACATTGATACAAAGGTAACTGGTCGTTCCACCGGTCATCCGGTACGTGCTCTCCGCAATCAGATGACAAAAGAATACTTGAAAAAAGAGGCAGAAGGAGTTCCGTTTGAGGAACTGGAGCAGATGACGCTTGGCAGCCTGCGCCGTGCTGTTGTAGACGGAGATGTGAAAATGGGAAGCGTTATGGCTGGTCAGAGTGCAGGACTTGTGAAGGAGCAGATGAGCTGTCAGGAACTGATCAGAAAGCTGGTAAAAGAGACGGATGCGTTGTTGAAAGGAACTGGAATTTATGAGTAAGATCGCATTTCTTTTCCCTGGACAGGGAGCACAGAAGGCTGGAATGGGACAGGATTTTTATGAAAAGTATCCTTCTGCCAGACAGATTTTTGACCAGGCAAGTCAATGGCTTTCTCTGGATATGAAAGCTCTTTGCTTTGAAAAAAATGACAGATTAAACCTTACAGAATATACGCAGGCAGCACTGGTAACCACCTGTCTTGCAATGGAAAAAGTGGTGGAGGAGTGTGGGCTTCATCCGGATATAACTGCCGGATTAAGCCTTGGAGAGTACTGTGCCATTGCTGTTTCAGGTGGAATGAGTGTGAAAGATGCCATAGTAACTGTGCGAAAAAGAGGAATCCTTATGGAACATGCAGTGCCGGCAGGAGAAGGCTCTATGGCAGCTGTTATAGGTCTTGATGCAGATAAGATCCAGAATGCAATTGCAGGAACAAAGGCTGAAATTGCCAATTACAACTGCCCTGGACAGATTGTCATCACAGGACCAAAACCTGCTGTAGAAGAAGCTTCTGTGAAGCTGAAAGAAGCCGGTGCAAGACGTGTACTTTCCCTTGCAGTAAGTGGCCCTTTTCATTCCTCTTTGCTTCAAAATGCAGGAAAAGAACTGGAAAAAGAACTGTCAAAAGTGGAATTTTCCGGTCTGATGATTCCTTATGTGACCAATGTGACTGCCCAATATGTGACAGACATCAGAGAGATAAAAGATCTTCTTGCAAGGCAGATTTCTTCCTCTGTTCTCTGGCAGCAGAGTGTGGAAAAGATGATTCAGGAGGGTGTGGATACCTTCGTAGAGATTGGCCCTGGAAAGACTCTGGCTGGTTTTATGAAGAAAATAGCGCCGGAAATGAAGACCTATAATATTCAGAATGTGGAAGATCTTGAGCAGATTTCAGATCTTATACACAGTAGAAAATAAGATCAAAAACAGTTAATTAAAACAATACAGGTATTATCAGAAGCAGCCGATACGGAGAAATTCAGAAGTGGTTAACAAAGGAAAAGTTAATGTTTGTCGTGCTGGAAAAATATGATATTCACCTGACTTTACAGGAGTAAAACAAGGAATGAATGCAGAAAAAAAGATTGCAGTTGTAACAGGTGCTTCCCGTGGAATCGGAAGAGCGATTGCTCTTGAGCTTGCTGCTAAGGGAGCATTTGTAGTTATAAATTATAATGGTTCAAAAGAAAAAGCGGAGGCAGTGAAAGCTGAGATTATTGCTGCCGGAGGTGCGGCTGAAACCAGTCAGTGCAACGTATCTGACTTTGATGCCTGTGGTGCTTTTATTAAAGAAACAGTAAAAAAATATGGACAGATAGATATCTTGGTGAATAACGCAGGAATTACAAAAGACGGGCTTCTGATGGCAATGAGTGAGGATGATTTCTGCAGAGTTATAGATACAAATCTTAAAGGAACTTTTAACTGCATTCGTCATGTGGCCAGACAGATGTTGAAGCAGAAAAGCGGACGCATTGTAAATATGGCATCCATTGTTGGCATCGGCGGAAACCCCGGACAGGCTAATTATGCAGCCTCAAAAGCAGGTGTGATCGGTCTCACAAAGACTGCAGCAAAGGAACTTGCATCAAGAGGAATTACCGTAAATGCCGTTGCTCCTGGCTTTATCAGAACGGACATGACAGATGTACTTTCTGATAAGGTAAAAGAAGAAACCTTGAAGAATATTCCTATGGGAACATATGGTGAACCGGAGGATGTAGCCAAGGCAGTAGCATTCCTGGCATCACCGGAAGCCAGATATATTACAGGGCAGGTTTTATGCGTAGACGGAGGAATGTTATGAGTAAAAGACGTGTAGTGGTGACTGGACTTGGAGCAGTAACACCTGTGGGAAATAATGTGCAGACCTTCTGGGAAAATGTAAAAACAGGCAAAATAGGAATCGGAGAAATTACCAGATTTGATACTGCAGATTTTAAGGTGAAGCTTGCTGCTGAAGTAAAAGATTTTAATGCAAAAGATTATATGGATTTTAAAGCTGCCAAACGAATGGAGTTGTTTTCCCAGTATGCAGTGGCTGCATCAAAGGAAGCTATGGCAGATGCAGGAATTGAAATGGAAAAAGAAGATTCTTTCCGCGTCGGGGTGATCGTGGGTTCCGGAATTGGAAGCCTTCCGGCAATGGAGGCAGCAGACCAGAGACTGATCCAGCGCGGACCCTCAAAGGTTGATCCTCTTCTTGTTCCCAAAATGATCAGCAATATGGCCGCTGGAAACGTATCCATTGCTCTCGGTGCAAGGGGAAAATGTACCAACGTAGTGACTGCCTGTGCGTCTGGAACACATTGTATCGGAGATGCATTTCGTGCAATCCAGTATGGTGATGCAGAAGTTATGATCGCAGGGGGAACAGAAGGTGCGATCAGCCCGGTTGGTGTGGCTGGATTCACGAATCTGACCGCTCTTAGCACCAGTCAGGATCCATATCGTGCATCCATTCCATTCGATAAAGAAAGAGGCGGTTTCGTAATTGGAGAAGGAGCCGGAGTTGTTGTTCTGGAGGAACTTGAGCATGCAAAAGCACGTGGTGCGAAGATCTATGCTGAGATAGTGGGATATGGTGCAACTGCCGATGCCTACCACATTACGTCTCCGATTGAAGACGGCAGCGGAGCGGCGCGTGCTATGACGGAGGCCATGAAAGAAGCTGGTGTACAGCCAGAAGAAATCGACTACATTAATGCGCACGGAACCGGTACACACCACAACGATCTCTTTGAGACAAGAGCCATTAAAGCAGCACTTGGAGATGCGGCAAAGAAGGTAAAAATCAATTCTACCAAATCTATGATCGGACATCTTTTAGGAGCCGCCGGAGGTGTGGAAGCTGTTGTCTGTGTGAAGTCCATTGAGGAAGGTTTTATTCATCAGACTGTAGGCACAAAGGAGACAGAAGAAGAGTTGGATCTCGATTATTGTATCGGCGGACCAACACGGCAGGAAGTAAATTATGCTATGAGTAATTCTCTTGGATTTGGTGGACATAACGCAGTACTTTTAATGAAAAAATACAGGTAAAAGTGAGTAATATCAGTTTGCGAAGCCTGTAACTTTGAAGGTACTAAACAGCTACATTTAAAGTATGAATTGCTGCAGAAATTGCTGTAAATAAGGAGAAAAAATCATGGAATTTGAACAGATATTAAAGTTGGTTGACCATGTATCAGCTTCTCATCTGGAGTCTTTCTGCTATGAAAGTGATGGAGTGAAACTGACTTTAAATAATAAAATTGCACCTGTGATCATACCTGGAACCATGCAAAATAATATATTATCTGGTGCTGAAACAGGAGAAAAAGGTTTCGTATATGGAGAAAAATATAGCATTTCAGAACAGGCTCCAGATAGAAAAATAGCGGATAAAGAACTTTCTGCAAGTGAGAAAAAACAGGCTTCAGATACAGTGATTTCCAACGGAGAACCAACAGGAAATACTGTGAAATCTCCTCTGGTGGGAACATTCTATGCAGCTCCATCTGAGGATGCTCCTGCCTTTGTAAAAGTGGGAGATATAGTAAAAAAAGGACAGATTCTTGCTATTGTAGAAGCTATGAAACTGATGAACGATATTGAAAGCGATTTTGCTGGAGAAGTTGCAGAAATTCTGGTTGAAAACGGTCAGCCTGTAGAGTATGGACAGCCGCTATTTGTAATCCGTTGATATAGACAGAAGCTAAATTTTATAATATTCATGTTAAAAGGTCAGAATCCCTTTTGACACGCAGAACATTTTATCAAAAATAGAATAAATACATTCGTTTTTCAATGAAATAGGAGCAGATATGAATCACTTAAATATAAAACAAATTGAGGAAATTCTTCCTCATCGTCACCCGTTCCTTTTGGTTGACTACATCGAAGATTATGAGCCGGGAGAATTTGCTGTTGGCTATAAATGTGTCACATTCCGGGAGGATTTTTTTAAAGGACATTTTCCCCAGGAGCCGGTAATGCCAGGCGTTCTGATCGTGGAGGCACTGGCACAGACAGGTGCGGTCGCGATTCTTTCCAAGCCGGAAAATAAAGGCAGGATTGCTTACTTTGGCGGTATTGATAAGTGCAGGTTTAAAGGAAAAGTTCAGCCTGGAGATAAGCTAAAACTGGAAATGAAAGTCATGAAACAGAAAGGGCCTATGGGTGTTGGAGAGGCTGTGGCAACTGTGGATGGAAAGGTTGTAGTAAAAGCAGAACTTACTTTTATGGTAGGTTAGATAGATATATATAATGATACTCGGAAGGGTGAAATTATGATCAGAAAGTTATTAATTGCCAATCGCGGAGAAATTGCCGTAAGGATCATCCGCGCATGTCGGGAAATGGGAATAGAAGCAGTTGCAGTGTATTCTGAGGCAGACAAAGAAAGCCTGCATACGCAGCTTGCAGACGAAGCCATCTGTATTGGACCGGGACCTTCTGTTAAAAGTTATCTGAATATGGAAAGTATTATCAGTGCCGCCATAGTATCCGGTGTAGATGCAATACATCCTGGCTTTGGCTTCTTATCTGAAAATGCCAGGTTTGCCCAGATTTGTGAGCAGTGCGGCATCACTTTTGTGGGACCTCCATCACAGGTAATCCAGAATCTGGGAAACAAACAGATTGCCAGAAATACCATGGAAGCAGCAGGAGTTCCCGTAATCCCTGGCACTACAAAAGCTATTCTGGATGTGGAAACAGGAGCAAGAGAGGCCAGTCGGATCGGCTATCCGGTTATCATAAAAGCAGCTCTTGGAGGCGGCGGAAAAGGTATGAGAACTGCCTTCTCTCCGGAGGACTTTGAACTGGCATTTCTTACAGCTCAGAAGGAATCTCAGATCGCATTTGGAGATGGAACCATGTATATCGAACATTTTGTGGAACATCCCAGACATATTGAATTTCAGATCCTCGCAGACTGTCATGGAAATGTAGTACATCTTGGAGAAAGGGACTGTTCGATTCAGCGAAATCATCAGAAAATGATTGAAGAATCTCCTTCTATGGCAGTGTCAGAAGAACTGCGGAAAGAGATGGGAATTGCAGCAGTAAAAGCGGCGAAAGCAGCACATTATGTAAATGCCGGAACTATTGAATTTCTCCTTGAAAAGACAGGAAAATTTTATTTTATGGAAATGAATACCCGTATTCAGGTTGAGCATCCTGTAACAGAATGGGTTACCGGTCTGGATTTGGTAAAGGAGCAGTTAAGGATTGCTTCCGGGGAAAAGCTGCCTTTTTCCCAGGAAGATATTCATATTCAGGGACATGCCATAGAATGTCGTATTAATGCCGAAAATCCATGGAAAAATTTTCGCCCGTCACCTGGAACAATCACAGATCTTCATCTTCCCGGAGGCCAGGGAATCCGGGTAGATACAGGAATTTACAGTGGTTATCAGATTCCACCGTATTATGATTCCATGCTTGCAAAGCTGATCGTACACGGCAATAACCGTGAGGAAGCAATTGCAAAAATGAAAAGCGCTCTGGGAGAAATGATCATTCAGGGTGTTGATACAAATGTAGACTATCAGTTTGAAATTATGAACGATCCGGACTATCAGAAAGGGGTATTTGATATCGGCTTTCTGGAGAGTCATCAGATCGGAGGAGTGAAGGTAAATGAAGCTTAGATATGCCTTTAAACGTACAATTGCAAACAAAGCTGCAGGTGCAGATAAAGAACTGAAACCAGAAGTGCCGGATGGTATGCTGAAGAAATGTAATGCCTGCAAGGCCGCTGTATTTGTAGATGAGGTGAAAAAGAATGCCTATATCTGTCCGCATTGCGGTAATTATTTCCGTGTTCATGCGAGGAGAAGAATCGAAATGCTGGCAGATGAAGGAACCTTTGAAGAGTGGGATAAGGTAATGCCAATAAGTAATCCTTTGTCCTATAAAGGGTACGAAGAGAAGGTAAAAAAGCTTCAGGAAAAGACAAATCTGGACGAAGCAATTGTCACAGGAAAGGCAAAAATAGGCGGAATATCTGTAGTGCTTGGAGTGTGTGACAGCCGTTTTCTCATGGCCAGTATGGGAGAAAATGTGGGAGAAAAAATTGCAAGAGCAGTGGAAAGGGCAACACAGGAACGGCTGCCTGTAGTGCTTTTTGCCTGCTCAGGAGGTGCCAGAATGCAGGAAGGAATTGTATCCCTGATGCAGATGGCAAAGACTTCCGCAGCTTTAAAAAGACACAGCGATTCCGGGCTTCTTTATATCAGTGTCCTTACGAATCCAACTACCGGTGGTGTGACAGCAAGCTTTGCCATGTTGGGAGATATTATCCTGGCAGAACCAGGTGCATTGATTGGTTTTGCAGGTCCCAGAGTGATAGAACAAACGATCCGGCAGAAGCTTCCTAAAGGCTTTCAGAGTTCAGAATTTCTGTTGGAACATGGATTTATTGATCAGATTGTAGAACGAAAGAACATGAAAGAAACACTGGCCAGACTCTTGAAAATGCACTGTAAAAATGACAGCATGGAAAGTCTGGAAGGGCAGGAAAATGCAGAGAATATTTCTGCAAAAAAATCTGATTCAGCTGTCGGCATGTCTGTAAACAGCAAATCAAATGTGGATTTTACGACGAAAATTACAGCAAAAAAATCGGCCTGGGAGCATGTTTCTCTTGCACGAAGCAAAGAACGTCCAACAGGAAAAGATTATCTTCCCTGGCTGTTCGATTACTTTACAGAGCTTCATGGAGACAGACTTTTTGGCGATGATCCGGCTCTGGTTGGCGGTATTGCATACCTTGCAGGAAAGCCTGTAACGGTGATTGCCCAGGAAAAAGGAAATGGTACAAAAGAGAATATTGCCCATAATTTTGGCATGGTTTCTCCGGAAGGTTACCGAAAATCCCTGCGCCTTATGAAGCAGGCAGAAAAGTTCCACAGACCAGTGATCTGCCTTGTGGACACACCTGGGGCATTCTGTGGACTGGAGGCGGAAGAACGGGGCCAGGGAGAGGCAATTGCCCGAAATCTGTATGAGCTCTCCAGCCTTAAAGTTCCGGTGCTTTCTATTGTAATTGGAGAAGGTGGCAGCGGTGGGGCCCTTGCTCTTGCAGTAGGTGATCAGGTCTGGATGATGGAGAATTCCATTTATTCAATTCTTTCTCCAGAAGGCTTTGCATCTATTTTGTGGAAAGACAGCACACGGGCAAAGGAAGCCGCAGAAGTAATGAAGCTGACAGCCGCAGATCTGAAGGACCTTGGAATTATTGAGCAGGTAATCCCTGAGAATCAGCCTCTTACCAGAGAAAATATGGCAGATACCATGGAAGAGTTGAAAAACAGAATAGAAGAATTCCTGGAAACTTATCAGATGCTTGAACCGGAAAAATTACTGAATAAGCGCTATAAGCGTTTTCGAAATTTGTAAAATTGTAGAAAAACATATCAAATTGTGATATACTTACCGTAAATATTTGCTTGAATGTTTTATAGAAAATAATGTTGTCACATTATAGGAGAGAAAAGAGTGGAGAACAGGGAAGTTATTAATGATGTACTGGTACATCTGTTCAACGAGATTATGGAGCTGGAAGAGCAGGCGATCATTACGGAAGAATATAAGGATATCACGAATAATGATATGCATATTATTGAAGCTGTAGGCCTTGGCGGGAACAAAATGTCCGACATTGCGGCCAAACTGAATATCACCGTAGGTTCCCTGACTACTTCCATGAACAGCCTTGTAAAAAAGGGATACGCCACAAGGGAGCGAAGTGAGCAGGATCGCCGTGTGGTATTTATCCATCTCACCCTGAAAGGGAGAAAGGCATATCATCACCATGCGGAATTCCACCGCAAAATGACAGACGCAGTGCTTGATGTACTGGACGAGAAGGAAGCTCTTGTCCTTGCCAAGGCACTGGACAGCCTGACCCTTTTCTTCAGGCAGTATAAATCATAATATCGGTAGAATCGGGTCATTTTGACTGTGATAAAGCTGAACTTCTCCTTTTTGAATCCCATATTTTGATCTGGATAATGATTATGACGCATATAGTTTGGCTATAAATCCAAGAGGCAAATATCTGACTGCAGCAGCAGTATATTTTCTATTACGAACTGATGGGATCAGGTAAAGATCCGGAAAGGACATTCTATGAAGAGAAGAGCATTATCATGGTTTATGGCCGCAGTACTTGGTGTTGGAACAATGGCTGGAGGTATTGGAAGCGCAAATATTGTATTGGCAGAAGAACAGAATGAAGAAACGGAAGCGGCAGATGAGGCATCAGAAGAGCCAGCTGATGAGACAGATTCAGACAGTTCTGTAATGAAAATTGGGGCATTGAAGGGTCCTACTGCAATGGGAATGGCACAGCTTCTGGACGATGAAAATTATGAGTTTTCCCTTGCTGCATCTCCAGATGAAATTGTTCCAATGATCGTTCAGGGACAGGTAGATGTAGCAGCTGTTCCATCCAATTTAGCCTCCGTTTTATATCAGAAAACAGATAAAAACGTCAGCGTTCTGGCAGTAAATACTCTTGGTGTTCTTTATCTGGTGGAGAATGGTGATTCCATCCAATCTGTAGATGATTTAAAGGGAAAAACGGTCTATGCCAGCGGTAAAGGTGCGACTCCAGAGTATGCGTTAAACTCTGTTCTGAAGTCTAATGGACTGGATCCAGAGAAGGATGTGACCATTGAGTACAAGTCTGAGCATGCAGAGGTTGTAGCAGCGCTTGCAGAAGACCAGACGGCAGTTGGACTTCTTCCACAGCCTTTTGTAACCACTGCACTTATGAAGAATGAGAACCTTCGTGTGGCCCTTGACCTGAATGAGCTTTGGGAGTCTTCTGCAACAGATGGAAGCAGGCTGGTAACAGGTGTTGTAATTGCCAGAAACGATTATCTGAAAGAGCATGAAGCAGATATTGATGCGTTTATGGATGCATATAAGGACTCTGTAGAATTTGTAAATTCTGATACAGAAGCAGCTGCCCAGATCATTGGAAATCATGATATTATTCCGGCAGAAGTTGCAGCAAAAGCCATTCCAGAATGCAGTATTGTATTTATGGAGGGCGATGAAATGCAGACCATTCTTTCCGGCTATCTGAACACACTAAATGAGCAGAATCCGGAAACAATCGGAGGTCAGTTACCAGATGAGGACTTCTATTATAAACGCTGATAAGGCAAAAAAATATCGGATATTTTATAAAATTGTGGCAGCTGCCGTATGGATTATGGTATGGCAGCTGACCAGTATGTATCTGAAACAGGAGATCCTTCTGGCATCTCCTGTTTCTGTTATAAAGAGACTTACCGAATTGATTGTAATGGGAGATTTCTGGAAATCTGTGGCATTCAGTTTCGTAAGAATTATACTGGGATTTTCTCTGGCTTTGATCCTGGGAACGGTTCTGGCGGCACTTTCTTCTGCTTTTTTTGCTGTGGAAGTGCTGATGGAGCCATTGATCATGGTGATAAAAGCTACGCCGGTTGCTTCTTTTATCATTTTGTGCCTGATCTGGATCCCATCCAGAAACTTATCCGTTTTTATTTCGTTTCTCATGGTTTTTCCAGTGGTATATACAAATATTCTGGAAGGAATCAGGCAGACGGACAAACAGCTTCTGGAGATGGCAGATTCCTTTGGCGCGGGTGTGGGAAAAAAATTACAATTTATCTATCTTTCCCAGGTTATGCCATATGCAGTTACTGCCTGTAAACTGGGACTTGGTCTCTGTTGGAAAGCGGGGATTGCGGCTGAAGTAATCGGTATTCCTGCTGGTTCCATCGGTGAAAAATTATACAAAGCCAAGGTGTATCTGGAGACACCAGACCTGTTTGCATGGACGATTGTCATTATTGCAGTGAGTGTGGGATTTGAGAAGATTTTTATGTTTGTGTTTAGAAGAAGTATGGGAGAATAACCATAAAAAGAAGCATTTTCGTAGAATATCCGGGGCGAAAATGCTTCCTTTTTTATAGGGAACTTTAAAACCTGCACGTCCTGCAGAAAGCCTTTTTCAAACACGCGCTACTCCGTTTTTTGCGCAGATATCAGCAAGACAGCATCTGTCGCAATAAGGTCTGGTTCTGGCAGTACAGACCTCCCGTCCGTGGTTTACCAAGCGGTGACAGAAGTCATTTCCCTCTTCCGGCGGAATGATTTTCCACAGTGCCATTTCAACTTTCTTAGGATCCTTGATTCCATCCACAAGGCCAATCCGGTTGGTGAGACGAATGCAGTGTGTATCAGTTACAATAGCTGGTTTACCGAATACATCGCCCATGATCAGATTGGCACTTTTGCGTCCTACGCCAGGGAGGGCGAGAAGCGCGTCGAAGTCACATGGAACATTGTCATGGTATTTTTCATGCAGGATTTTCATGCATGCGCTGATGTCTCTGGCTTTACTTTTTCCCAGTCCGCAAGGCTTTACAATCGCTTCAATTTCCTCAGGAGCAGCTGCTGCAAGTGCGGCTACATCCGGATATTTGGCATACAGATCCTGCACTACAACATTGACTCTGGCATCTGTACACTGTGCTGCCAGCCGTACGCTTACCAACAGTTTCCAGGCTTCGTCGTAATCAAGAGTGCAATCTGCCAGAGGGTATTCTTTCTTTAATCGATCTATCACTTCAAGAGCGAGTTCTTCCTTAGTCATTTTGTAAAATCCTTTCATGAATGATGTATTCATTGTAATTGGAAATCCTCGATTTTGCAAGTTTATGCTGCTTTATTTTGTATGAACTTATGGAAAAAGTTACTGGTCACTTTGCGACCAGTAATGGGAAAAAAATCACTGTTGACTCTGCAGACAGTAACAGAAAAAAGTAGTACTTCAGAGTGAAAATGTGAATATTGTTATAAAAAAATCCCGCGACAGCTATATATACTGCCACGGGATGGACTTTTTTAGTTTAAATGCCAGATATCTTTATTATATTGCTCAATGGTTCTGTCAGAAGAGAAGAATCCGGCTTCTCCCATATTTACGAGCATTTTCTTTGCCCAGCTGCTGCGGTCTTCATAATCCGCAAATACCTGATCTTTAACTTTAATATAATCTTTGAGATCCAGCAAAGTCATAAACCAGTCTTTATTCAAAAGCTCGTTATAGAAGTTTCTCAGATGTTCCTCTTTACCAAGCTTCAGCATCGGTTCGCTGACAATAAAATCTACATACTTTTTAATATCAGCATCTCCCTCATAAATTGCTCTGGAATTGTAATCCATCTTCTCATAATGCTTGATAATTTCATCACTGGACTCACCAAAGATATAAATATTATCTTTGCCAACCAGATCACTGATCTCCACATTTGCTCCGTCCATAGTACCAAGAGTAATAGCACCATTCAGCATAAACTTCATGTTTCCAGTACCGCTTGCCTCCTTGGAAGCCAGGGAAATCTGCTCGGAAATATCGCAAGCAGGGATCAGTTTTTCAGCAGCACTTACATTGTAGTTTTCCACCATAACAAGCTTCATATAAGGTGCTACGTCTGGGTCATTCTGAATCAGGGTTTCCAGAGTCAGAAGCAGATGAATGATATCCTTTGCAATGTAATAAGCAGGAGCTGCTTTTGCACCAAAGATGAAAGTAATCGGTCGTTCCGGTTTCTTTCCGTCTTTGATTTCCAGATACTTATAAATAATATAAAGAGCATTTAACTGCTGACGTTTATACTCATGAAGTCTCTTAATCTGGATATCAAAAACACTGTTTTCATCAATCTCGATACCAGTATTTTCCAGAACAAAATCCTTGCAGATCTTCTTTGCATTTGTCTTGATCTCAAGCAGCTGATCCAGAACCTTCTGGTCATCCTTGTAAGCAAGAAGCTTCTTCAGTTCATCGGCATCTTTCTTATAACCCTCTCCAATAAGTGAAGAAATAAACTTGGTCAGTGGCTGGTTGCAATACATTAACCAGCGGCGGAAAGTAATACCATTGGTCTTATTATTGAATTTTTCAGGATAAATTTCATAAAACTGATGCAGCTCGGAGTTCTTCAGAATCTCTGTATGAAGGGCTGCAACACCATTGATTGAGAAGCCATAATGAATGTCCATATGTGCCATATGAACCAGATTATTGCTGTCAATAATAGCAAGATTTTCAGCCGGATATTTGGCTTTTACCTTTTCATCCAGCTTGCGGATAATCGGAACCAGCTGTGGAACAATGTCTTCCAGATAATGGATTGGCCATTTTTCAAGCGCCTCAGCCAGAATTGTATGATTGGTATATGCACATACATTGGAAACGATTTCAGCAGCTTCATCAAAGTCAATTCCACGCTCACCAAGAAGGCGGATGAACTCAGGAATGATCATACTTGGATGAGTGTCATTGATCTGAACGACAGCATAATCAGCCAGATCATGAAGGTTACTTCCCTTGGAAACTGCCTCATCCAGAATCAGCTGAGCGGCATTGCTGACCATGAAATACTGCTGGTAAACACGAAGCTTACGTCCATCTTCATCACTGTCATCCGGATACAGGAACAGTGTCAGATTGTGGAGAATATCCTTTTTGTTAAAGGTAATTCCATCATGAACCATGGATTCATCTGCCAGATCAATGTCAAAAAGATTAAGGTGGATCGCTTTGTTTTCATAGCCTGCAACATCAATACTATACATGGTAGATTTCAGGGAAAAACCTCTGAAAGGAACCATATAAGTTACATCTGTAGCAGTCAGCCAGGAATCAGGAGTGATCCATGGATTCGGTACTTCATGCTGAAGATTGTCTTCAAAAACCTGTTTGAAAAGTCCAAGATGGTAATTCAGACCAATACCTTCTCCAGGAAGTCCAAGTGTTGCAATAGAATCCAGGAAACATGCAGCTAGACGTCCAAGACCACCATTTCCAAGAGATGGTTCCGGCTCAACGGATTCAATTTCTGCAAGAGATTTGCCATTTTTTTTCAGAAATTCTGCAACCTCATCGTAGATTCCAAGATTGATCAGATTGTTGGAAAGAAGCTTACCAATGAGAAATTCGGCAGAAATATAGTAAATTTTTTTCTTGCCATCGTGATAGCCTTTTGCAACTAACTGCTCTTTTGTATAGGTGAGAAGTGCTTCGTATACTTCCTGGTCGGTACATGCCGCGCAGTCTTTGTGGAACATGTTCTGGATCATAGTTTCTAAAGCTTTCATAATTATTTTCTCCTTTCGAGAGCGTGTGAATGATGCTCGTCTGAAATCCACCGGTACGTCTGATGCCGTGGACATCACCTTTGTTCGATGGTGTTATATTAGCATATGCAGATCTTGGAAAAATACAACAAAACTGTTCTGTTATGACATTTTTTTGCGGAATTTGTGAGGAGACAGCTGATTGGCTTCCTGAAATTTTTTTATAAAATAACTGGTATTGTTAAAACCTACATCCAGAGCAATGTCCGTCACAGATGCATCTGTATGCAAAAGCAGGGACTTTGCCTTTTCAAGTCTGTAGTCATTTAAGTAGGATGCTGCTGTTTTTCCAGTATACTGTTTGAACAGCTTCATAAAATAGAATTCACTGTAATTGGAAAGACCGGACAGTTCCTTTACAGACAGAGGCTCACGGTAATGGGCACTGATATAGTCCAGGACCTTTTTTACAGATAAAAGATTCCTGTTCTGTTCGGCATCTGTAGTAATGATGTAATTTCCTGCCAGCATTTCATAAAAAAGCCCATAGAAAAGTCCTTTCAGCTTCATATAATAAAAGGGCGGTTTTTCATTGTGGCATTCATGGATCTCGCAGAAAAGATGGAAAATATTATTATAATTTTCATTGGCAGGAGTGATCAGATGGGTGAATTCAGCCCGGTTTTCCATAAGCAGGGAGATTACTTTTTCCTGACAGAGATCCCCTGCAAGACCCGCCAGAAAGCTAAGGTCAAACACCACGCTTCTGTAATATAAAATATGTCTGGAATCTGACTTGATTCCATGCAGAACACCGCTGTTGACAATGAGAAGATCTCCCTCTTTCAGACGCAGAGTTTCCCGGTTAAGCCTTGCAAGACCGTTTCCTTTGTCAATACAGATGATCTCCATTTCCTTATGCCAGTGGTTGTATAAGGAGCGGAAAATCTCACAATTATCTGTATAAGTTTCCACTGGCAGCTCAAAAGAACCATGGGTTTCAAGCTCCTTCATGGTTTCGTCTACGTTTGGTGAAATATCAGGTATTTTATCTGCCATGGCATCCTCCCTGAAAATGAGTATTATCTACAAGCTTCACGAAGCATGCAGAGTTGTGCTATCTATGAACTTTGTTCACAAAAAACGCCTCGCGGAACGTTACCAGTGAACAGTAATGAAATATAAACAATAGCGAAATTGGTTTGCTTATATTAATATATGTTATCATTGTCTTGTATTATACGTTATGCGTCAAACCTTCGCAAGTCTGTAGAAATTTTCGAAAATCTGACGCTTTTATTGGAAAAGAAAACCAGGTGGTTTATAATAAGGATTAAAAGAGCTGCTGTTCAGTATCAGCACATTGAAAAAAGCGGTTACTTAATATTTGCTCCGGATGTGCAAAAGATACAGCGGAAAGGAAGGCATTTTGAAGATAGATTTTAAACATGCAAGAGGCGTTTTCGAGGATTATTTAAATGGATATGACAGAGAAGATGAAAAGATAAAATTAAAAATCATTCACACATATGGGGTGGTAAAAAGTGCTCGTGAAATTGGTCACAGAATGCACTTGAATGAGGAAGACCAACAGCTTGCGGAGCTTATTGCCCTGCTTCACGATATTGGAAGATTCGAACAGCTTCGTCTTTATAACAGCTTTTCACCGGACACTATGGATCACGCTGCATTCGGTGTACAATTGTTATTTGAGGGAGAAAATCCGATGATCAGCAGATTCATAGAAGACAGAAGCTATGATGACATCATTCGCATTGCAATCGCCAGACACAGTGATTTCAGGCTGGAAGGAATTCAGGACGAAAGAACTCTTTTCCACGCAAAAATGATCCGCGATGCAGACAAGCTGGACAATTGCAGAGTGAAGCTGGTGGATTCTGTGGAGGCTATGATCGGTGTCCCTCAGGAGCATGCTGGAGAAGGCAAAATATCTCCAAAGGTATGGGAATCCTGCCTGAGAAAAGAGGCAGTTTCATCTTCTGACCGGATTACATCCGTAGATTACTGGGTATCCTATGCAGCGCAGTATTATGACCTGAATTTTAAGGAAACATGGCAGATCATGAAAGAAAAGGATTACATTTCCAGAATTATAAAGCGGTTGGAATATAAGGAGAAAGACACCAGGGAAAAGATGGAAATACTGGAGCAGCAGATGAACGCTTACATGGAGAAAATCCTATGCTGAGCCCTCAGATTTCCTACCAGATCATCCGCAGCAGCCGCAAAACCATGAGCCTGGAAATTAAGGCTGATGGCAGTGTTGTTGTACGCGCGCCTCTCCGTCTTTCCGAAGCAAAAATTCAGAAATTTGTGGAAGAAAAACAAGAATGGATCCTGAAAAATCTGGAAAAAATCCAGAAAAGAGATGCACAGAAGGAGAACGTACAAAAGCTGTCTGCCCTGGAAAGACAGCATCTGCAAAATAAAGCCTGCGTGGTAATTCCAAGGCGAGTGGCATATTATGCAGAAAAGCTGGGGGTAAGCTATGGGAAAATTACCCTGCGTCAACAGAAAACAAGATGGGGAAGCTGTGCCGCAAATGGGAATCTGAATTTTAACTGGCTGTTAATTCTGGCACCGCCTGAGGTGCTGGATTATGTGGTGGTCCATGAGCTTTGCCACCGCAGGGAAATGAACCATTCCCAGGCATTCTGGAAAGAAGTTGAGAAGATCCTTCCAGATTACCGGGAAAGACAAAAGTGGCTGAAAGACAACGGCTGGAGATTAATGGAGGAGGGGTTTTAATGAGAAAAAAAGGAAAAAAATGGTTCGGTTTGCTTATTGCAATCGTATTTTTATGTGCATTCTGTGTACCGGTAGCGGCTGCGTCCAAGCTTCCCAGATTACAGGTAAAAGGCACACAGCTTGTAAACAGCAGTGGGAAAAAAGTACAGCTTAGAGGTATCAGCACCCATGGCCTGTCCTGGTATCCAGAGTATGTAAATCAAAGTGCATTTACTTTTATGAAGAAAAACTGGAAGGTAAATGCAGTGCGTCTTGCCATGTATACTGCTGAATATAACGGCTATTGTACCGGGGATGCATCCAATCGGCGTAAGCTGGAAGCATGTATTGATAACGGTGTAAAATACGCCACAAATGCAGGTATGTATGTGATCATTGACTGGCATATTTTAAGCGATGGAAACCCTCAGCAAAATCAGAAAGAAGCTTTGAAGTTTTTCAAAAAAATGGCAAAAAAATACAAAAATAATACTAATGTGATCTACGAAATCTGCAATGAGCCGAATGGAGGAACATCCTGGAGTACAATAAAAAAATACGCGGAAAAGATTATAAAAGGTATCCGCACCTATGACAAAAAAGCTGTGATTCTGGTAGGAACGCCCAACTGGTCACAGGATGTAGATCAGGCTGCGCTTTCCCCGGTTAGTAAGAAATACAGGAAAAACGTAATGTACACCCTGCACTTTTACGCAGCAACACATAAGGAATGGCTGAGAGATAAAGCACAGGCTGCCCTTGATAAAGGACTGCCGTTATTTGTATCCGAGTTTAGTATCTGTGATGCTTCTGGAAATGGTGGACTTGATAAAGCTGAAGCAAAAAAGTGGCTGACTTTCCTGGATAAAAACAATATCAGCTATATGGCATGGAGCCTGTCAAATAAGGCAGAAAGCTCTGCATTTATAAAATCCGGCTGCAGTAATACAGGAAAATGGTCCTCAAAGAATCTGACAGCAGCAGGAAAATGGATTACAAACTGGTATAAAAAGAAATAAAAAGAACACATTGGAAAGTATTTTTTTTCTATAGTTTTGAGAATTTTGAGCAGTTGCAAATCAAAATATAAATGACTGAAATGGAGTTAATTAAGTGGAAATAATCGCAGATCTTCACATTCATTCCAGATATTCCATGGCAACAAGCAAGCTTGGAACCCCGGAATATCTGGATCTGTGGGCAAGAAAAAAAGGAATTTCTTTAGTGGGAACCGGTGATTTTACCCATCCTGCCTGGCGGGAGGAACTGAAAGAAAAGCTGGTTCCGGCAGAAAGTGGACTGTATCGGTTAAGAGATGAATATGTACTGGAAGAGGCGAAAATGCTTCCTGGGGGAGATCCCCGTTTCGTAATTACAGGGGAGATCAGTTCTATCTATAAGAAGAATGGAAAGTGCCGCAAGGTGCATAATGTACTTCTTTTATCAGGCCTTGAGGAAGCAGATAAAATAGCTGGGAGACTGGAAAATATTGGAAATATTCACTCAGACGGAAGGCCAATACTGGGACTTGATTGTCACGATCTTCTGGAAATTCTACTGGAAAACTGTGCCGATGGAATGCTGGTTCCGGCACATATCTGGACTCCCCACTTCGGGCTTTTTGGCGCCGCTTCAGGGTTTGATACCATGGAAGAATGTTTTGAAGATCTTACTTCATATGTTCATGCTGTGGAGACGGGATTATCTTCAGATCCACCTATGAACTGGCGGTTATCTGCCCTTGACGGCCTTCAGCTGATCTCAAACTCAGATGCACATTCTCCATCAAAGCTTGGAAGAGAGGCTAACTTACTGGACATTGAATTGTCCTATCAGGGACTTTATGGTGCTGTCCAATATGGAAAAGGTCTTCTTGGAACACTGGAATTTTTTCCGGAAGAGGGAAAATATCATTATGATGGACACAGAAAATGTCACATCTGTCTGAGCCCGGAGGAAGCAGAAAAGTATCAAGGAATATGTCCTGTATGCGGGAAAAAACTGACTATGGGAGTGAATCACAGAATTATGGATCTGGCTGATAGAGAAAATGGGTTTGTGAGAAAAAATGCCAGATCTTTTGAGAGCATTGTACCTCTTCCTGAGGTGATTTCTGCCTGTGTTGGAAAGGCTGTAACCACCAAAACTGTCACTGGTGAATATGAAAAGATGCTTCAGAAACTGGGAAATGAATTTGATATTTTAAGGGAAATTCCCATTGCGGATATTGAGAAAGAAAGTAGTCACATGATTGCTTCAGGCATTCAGAAACTTAGAAACAGAGAAGTAATCTGTAAACCTGGATTTGACGGCGAGTATGGGAAAATCTGTCTGTTTTGAGGAAAAGGCTGTTTTTTGAAAAAACATAGATGAATGTGGTATAAGGAACGGTGAAATGATAGAAAATAAGAGAATTAAAATTGGAATTATTTCAGATACACATGGTCTTTTACGGACAGAAGTTCTGGACATATTACAGTCCTGTGACTGCATTTTTCATGCTGGAGATGTGGACAGACCGGAGCTTCTGGATACTATAAGATCATTGGGCTCTTTATATGTAGTGCGAGGAAACAATGATGGATATTGGGCACAGAATCTGCGAAGAAGCCTGAACTTTACAGTGGGAAATGTGAAATTCTTTATGGTTCATGACAGGAAAGATGTTGCCTGGAAGTTAGGGGATACCCAGGTGGTGATTTTTGGACACAGTCATCAGTATTTTGCAAAAGAAATTGACGGAAGGCTGTGGCTGAACCCTGGAAGCTGCGGCAGAAGCCGCTTTGGTGGAGATGTGACCATGGCAGTTATGACCGTGGAAAACGGCAGCTGGCAGGTGGAAAAAATCGTGTTCTGAACAGATGCAATGTGGAAAAAAGGAATATCCAGAACACAGTTTTACAATTATGTTGTAGAAAAATTGGGAAAAACAGGGGAGAGAATTGTCGAAAGATGACATTGCAATTTTAACAAGATAATGTATAATAGGGCAGAAGAAAAAGCCATGAAAGAAATGAGGATTTGCAGTGGAGAAAAAAGAAATCGATGTGAAATTCATTGTAGGAATTGTCATTCTTCTGGTGATCTTTGGCGTAGTAGGCGGCTCGTTCTGGAATCTGGTTGCCAGACAGGCACAGAAAGACAAACAGGAGGAAGCACGTCTGGAAAATGAAGCCATAAGAGCTATTTATGTGGAAGCCGGAGATATACTGAAGGAAATGGTATTCGTAGATATGGATAAAAAAACTGTTTTCAAGGCAGCGATTCCCAAGGAAGGAATTTATAACAAAAATGATAAATTAATAGCCGGGGATACCTTGGAAAATGGAGATATGGTGAAAATCTACGGTGACGGAAATATGACAAGATCCATCCCTGCACAATATCCAGGGATTACAAAGATGAAGCGAAATGGCAGGGCTACTCTTGAGGAGCTCCAGCCTTATCTGGAAATTGCAAATGAACTTCTTTGTGGAGACAGCGAGGAGGAAGACAAAAAGTGAAGTATCTGAGGCAATTTTGTATTATTTTGCTGGTTTCAGCGTTGGGTGAGGGATTACATATCCTTTTGCCTCTTCCGGTACCGGCCAGTGTATATGGTCTTGTGCTGATGCTTGGAGCACTTGCAAGCGGAATTCTGAAACTTGAGCAGGTAGAGGAAGCAGCAGATTTTCTGGTTGAAATTATGCCGGTTATGTTCGTTCCTGCAGGTGTGGGACTTTTGGAAGCGTGGGGTGATCTGCAGCCAATCTGGCTTCCTGTTGTGCTCATAACAATTCTTACAACCGTCATTGTAATGGTAGTTACTGGACGCAGTACTCAGTTTGTGATCAGAAAGGACAGGGGGAAAGATAAGAAATGATAAATTTTATAGAAAATTCCCTGTTTTTCGGGGCGGCATTAAGTCTGGCTGGATATGAGGTCGGTCTTTTGCTGAAGAAAAAGTTTAAAATGGCGCTGTTTAATCCTCTTTTGATTGCAATTCTATGTGTAATGGGAATGCTTCAGCTTATGCAGGTGGATTATAAGACCTACAATGCAGGCGGTCAGTATATCAGTTATCTGCTTACTCCTGCTACAGTATGTCTTGCGGTACCGCTTTACAGACAGCTTACTCTGCTTCGTAAGAATCTGAAGGCTGTCGTTATAGGAATTGTTTCCGGTGTACTTGCAAGTATGGTCAGTGTCTTGATTTTTGCAAAGCTGTTTGGACTTTCCCATTCGGAGTATGTTACTCTGCTTCCGAAATCCATTACTACAGCCATTGGAATGGGTGTATCGGAAGAACTTGGCGGACTTGTTACGATCACGGTTGCAGTTATTATTATCACTGGTGTGCTGGGAAATGTGATTGCGGAGGCAGTCCTTAAAGTGGCAAAAATTGAGGAGCCTATCGCGAAAGGTCTGGCACTTGGAACTTCAGCCCATGCCATAGGTACATCTAAGGCAATGGAACTGGGTCCTGTAGAAGGTGCTATGAGCAGCCTGGCAATTGCCGTTGCCGGACTTCTTACTGTTATCGCAGCTTCTGTGTTTGCCGGATTTATGTAAAAACATGTTGCAGATTGTGACGCACATCTTGCAGAAAGCCTTTTTCAAACACGCTCTAGAGCATGTTCATTTAGATATTGTAAAAAGGAAAACGTCTGGTTCTGTTTAAAAACAGGTCCCGACGTTTTTTATTACTCAAAAAACGAACAAACATTCGAAAATAATTGGTTCATACCGTTTTATAGGACTGATATTGTGGTAGACTAGTTTCATAAAGAAAATACGTTCGGAAAATATGTTCGGTATTTGATGGCGGATGACATTGGCGCTTGGGAAACGGAGGAGATATTATGTGGAAATCAGGCAGAAATATTAACAGCAGAAGAGCTGCCCTTGCAGAGGGATATATGGAGGATACACGGGAGAGCCGCGGCAGGAAATTTTCCGGGAGTACAGCTATGATACTGGGGCTTTTTATTACGTTGGAGCTTATGATCGGGGGAGCTATGATCTTTAATTATGATTTTCATGGTGCAGATCTTATTGCTCTGCTCTTTGCTTTTATGGTATTATATTCTGGAGTCGTAGCAGTATTGACAGATAAATAGGAGTAAGGATATGCCAAAATCTTTCCAGCAGAAACTGAAAATTTTATATCTTATGCGAGTCTTTTCTGAGAAAACAGATGAGGCACATCCCATGAGTGTGAAAGATCTGATTTCCTATCTGGAGAGTCTGGGAATTCATGCAGAGCGGAAGACGATATATGACGATATAGAGACTTTGCGTGTGTTCGGAATGGATATTATGAATCGAAGAGAGAGACCGTCAGGTTTTTATCTTGCAAGCCGTGAGTTTGAGACCGCAGAGCTGAAGCTTCTTGTAGATGCTGTTCAGTCTTCCAGATTTCTTACTGTTGGGAAATCGCGGCAGTTGATCCAGAAACTGGAGCACCTTACCAGTATTTATCAGGCCAAAGACCTGCAGCGGCAGGCAATCGTACTGGATCAGGTGAAGAATACAAACGAGAGCATTTATTATAATGTAGATGAGATACACAGAGCAATTTCACAGAACAGACAGATCAGCTTCCAGTATACAGAATGGACAGTGTCCAAGGAGAGACATCTGAAGAAAGGCGGAGCTCGTTATCAGATCAGTCCATGGCAGATGATATGGCAGGATGGTAATTATTATCTGATAGGAGTCGATGAGAAGAGTGGCATTGTGAAGCATTACCGCGTAGACAAAATGTTGAAGATCCTTACAGAGAATGAAGTAAGAAATGGTGCCGAACTCTTCCGGAAATTTGACAGTGCCAGATTTGCTGCCGGTACTTTTGGAATGTTTGGAGGTCGTGAAGAGAAAGTTAATCTGGAATTTGAAAACCATCTTGTTGGTGTAATGATTGATCGATTTGGGCAGGATATTATGATCATGTCCAAGGATAATGAGCACTCTGTCACCAGAGTACAGGTGAATGTAAGTACACAGTTTTATGGCTGGCTTGCTGCCCTTGGAAATAGCGTGAGAGTGATTTCACCGGAGAATGTGCGAAAAGAATACCGGGATTTCTTAAGAAAAGCCCTGGAGAATTATGAAGGATAAAAGCATGACGGTTAAATCCAGACTTTTGGAGTTATTAGAACAGCATAAAGGTGAAACTTTATCTGGCGAGGATATTGGCAGGGAGCTTTCCTGTACACGAGCCGCAGTTTGGAAGGCGGTGAACAGTCTGCGCCAGGAAGGATACCCCATTGAGGCCGGACCGAATAAGGGATATATGCTTGCAAGAGAGAGTAATCTGATTTCAGCAGAGGGAATCAGACTTTTTCTGGATGATCCACAGGTCGAGATAAAAATATTTGATGCGATCAGCTCTACCAATCTGGAGGCCAGGCAGCTGGCTGTGAGAGGAATGGCTGGACACGGCTCTTTTGTTGTTGCCATGGAGCAGACCGCAGGAAGAGGACGAAGAGGCAGGGGGTTTTATTCTCCTAAAGGCAGTGGAATTTATCTCAGTGTTATTCTGGAACCGAAGGGGACACTGGAGGGCAGTCTTCTGATCACTACTGCAGCAGCTACTGCAGTGTATAAGGCTGTGAAAGAAGTATGCGGTGTAAAACTTGGAATTAAATGGGTAAATGACCTGTACAAGGATAACCGTAAGGTTTGTGGTATTCTTACAGAGGCGGTCACAGATTTTGAAAGTGGAAATATAGAATTTGCAATTGTAGGAATTGGGCTGAACTTGTACGTTGAGCAGGAACAATTCCCAAAAGAGCTTCAGGAAATTGCCGGAGGAATCTACGAAGATGAACAATCCTCCAGAACTGCGGACAGGAACCGCCTTGCAGCGCAGATTGTGAACTATCTTCTGGAAGAAACCCGGGAATTGAAATTGTCAGAAGAATACGTGGAACATAATATTGTTCCAGGAAATGAAATTACAATTACAGATAATAAAAGCAGCAGAAGTGCCAGAGCATTAGCGATTTGTCCAGATGGGAAATTGCTGGTTCAGGAGACTGATGGCACTCAGAGTAAGCTGGCTTTTGGAGAAATCTCAATAAAAATACCGCCGATAAAATAAATTTATCGGCGGTAAAGTTATTAGAAATATTATGTGGCAGATACCTGACTTTTATTGGAATAGTTACTCTATTTTGCAGAATTATTGTCTGGCTCAGCAGTAATGAATGGTTGAACTGAAGTAGTATCCGAAATTTTGATATCGGTATTCTTTATTACATTATCCGCATTCTGATCTGGCTGTGTTGTTGAAGGCACTGTTGAGGCAGGTGCTGATTTTGTATTCATTTGTGGAGCGCTGTTATCAACAGGCTGTTGATAAGGACGATATGGCTGCCAATAATGTTCTGACACATCTTTTTTACAATCAGCTTTTTCGTCAGGAGAGATGCTTTTGATTTTTCCTGTAAGAAGCTGATAACCGGCAACGATGATCAGAATTCCAATGATAACAGAAGGAATCTGGTACATGATATCCTGTATAATAATAGCCAGAGAATTTGGTAAAATCCAGAAGAGCAGATCACGGAAACCATTCCAGAAAACAGCAACTCCGAAAACAATCAGGAGAATTGCCGCAATTTTAATATGTTTTTGCGAGAACCTGATATTATTCTGAAATATACGGTCAAGATGCAGAATATAGTTATCCTCTATCGCGTAAAATTCTTCTTCCGGCAGTTCTTTCAAGTTATGAACATGGAAGAAACTGTAGAACCATAATACAGGAAGAAAGATAACCAGAGAGGAGATATTAAGCCCTCCGGCAATTGCGATAATAGCCCAGAATAGAGTCATAATGCTGATTCCCTGCTTAAAGAATCCCATATACATTTCTCCCGCACCAGGAATCAGGGAAGAGATAAAAAGCAGGAATCCCTTTTTTTGTTTTTGCATGTTAGTTACCTCCGTTTGTTATTGTATTTGAAATAGAATTAATGTAGTTGACAACTTTCTGGGGAGCATCAGAGATTCCATCTGTAATTCCATTTGAAAAATTACGTAATGAAGTTCTAATTTCCCGGCGCGTTTCAGATGATTTGGCTGTGGACTGCGGAAGCTGAGGCGAGACGAAGTCCATTTGCCCAAGGCTGAACAACATAACCAGTGCAAGTACGACTCCGACTACAGTGCGGAGCCCCTCATAGAACAACCGCATTTTATAGGTAGCATCCGCTGCTGTTTTCTGTATCTGAATATCAGGAGCTGTAACACGTTCCATAATTGTTTCTTTCAGATAGGCGGGAGCTGAGGATGCATGATCTGTATATTCGTCCGCAAGCTGGTTAAGACAGTAGTCGCAGTGCTTCATATGTTCCAGAAATGCAATGATTTCATCAGTGTTCATCTCTTCATTTTGAAAATTATTCAGGTCATTACTATTGATATGCATTTAATCGCTCCTTTCTGCCAACATTTTTTTCAACATGTTTTTTGCACGATATAGCTGTGTCTGAATGGTCTTAGGGTTTTTGCCTTCTTTTTGCGATATTTCTGTTACGGACATCTGTTTACAGAAATGAGCAATGGCAATTTCCTTGTAAGGACTTTTCAGGCCGCTGCATATCCGAAATACCTGCTGTTCCGAATCAGACTGCAGATACTGTTCCTCTGGGGAAGAATGATTCTCCAGATCAGGAAGCTGTGAGAAATAAATATCTTCCGTTGGAATTGAACGGCGTCCGGCAGCTTTTAGGAAATCAAGGCATTTGCGTACTGCAATTTTGCTAAGCCAGGCTTTTTCATAAAGCCCATCGAAGTGGGCGAGACTTTTGTAGGCAGACAGGAATACCTCTTGAGTGAGGTCTTCTGCATCGAAAGGATTACCTACTGATTTCAGACATATGGAATATATCAGATTCTGGTATTGGTCAATCAGATATTCCAGATATTCTTCCTGTGAAATGTTATCAGCCTCCTTCCTGTCCGTTCTCTAATTATAACGCGACTGCCTGATAAAGTTCTTCAAAAATAAATAAAAATTTTGTAATTATTCAGCTGGTACTATTTTGCAAGGTGTTTTTACTATAAAAGTCCCGGATGGAAACCATGAATGAGCCATGCTTGCATGAGAGAATTCATAGATATCGGATGGGCTAGAGCGTGTTTGAAAAATCATTCCCGCAATCTGCACGCCCCACTTTGTGGGAGATTGCGGTATATTTGAACACGTCCTGAAATGACTAAATACAGAGAAAAAATAAAAATTGCGGGAAGAGCATAAATAGACTATAATCAGTTTCGTGAATAAAAGATAGAAATAAATCCTGCTGTTTAATTTATGAAAGAAGGAGCATTTATGTACGATACAAAAAAGTTATATTATGAAGATGTATATAAAAAAGAATTTACCGCCAAGGTGTTGGAGTGTCGTGAGAGCAAAAAAGGCTATGAAATAATTATAAACCAGACAGCTTTTTATCCAGAAGGAGGCGGACAGCCCAGTGACACCGGTATATTAGGCGGAATAAATGTTAAGGAAGTTCATGAGAAGGATGGAGAGCTAATTCATTATACAGATGGGCCTTTGGAAGTCGGTATGGATGTAATAGGAAAAATTAACTGGGGCAGAAGATTTGATCTTATGCAGCAGCATTCCGGAGAGCATATTGTAAGTGGACTGGTACATGAAGCATTTGGATATGACAATGTGGGATTCCACATGGGAAGCGATGTGATCACCATCGATTTCAGCGGAATGCTGGATGAAGAACAAATGGCCGAAATCGAAGCGAAAGCGAATCAGATTATCTGGGAAAATCAGAAAGTTGAGATTTTTTATCCTACAGAGGAGGAACTTAAAAATCTGGATTACAGAAGCAAGAAAGAGCTTTCTGGATGGGTTCGTATTGTGCGCTTCCCAGGAGCAGATACCTGCGCATGCTGCGGAACTCATGTGACGCGTACTGGAGAAATTGGAATGGTGAAGCTGCTTTCTGTGGTGAAATTCCGTGAGGGGGTTCGTATGGAAATGCTGTCAGGTAAGCGAGTGCTTGATTATCTGAACATGGTAAACGAACAGAATCGTCAGATTTCCGTGAAGCTGTCTGCGAAAATGGACAAAACAGCGTCAGCGGTAGCAAGGCTTCAGGATGAAAATTTTGCTCTGAAGGGAAGAGTACATGCGTTAGAAGAAGAATTTATCGTTGGCGAAGCTGCTAAATGGAAAGAAAAAGAGAATGTGCTTTTATTCCAGGAAGGAATGGAAGCAGGAAGCGTTCAGAAGCTTACAGATGCAATTTTACAGGTTTGTAAGGGGCGTTGTGCAGTATTCTCCAGGAATGCAGATGGAAGCTATAAGTATGCTATGGGAGAAAAAGACGGAGACTTACGTCAGTTTACGAAAGAGATGAATGCAGCATTGAATGGCAGAGGAGGCGGTAAGCCTTTCTTTGTACAGGGTTCTGTGCAGGCTTCCGAGAAAGAAATTCGAGCCTTTTTCGAAAATAAATAGCAGTTGTTCAGTTCCTTCGCAAAAGCACCTTGCGGAATAGTTGCAATAAATAATAAAAGAGGATTGAAAAAATCCGTATTAAAGCGTGTTTGAAAAAGCATTCCCACAATCTGTACGCCCCACTTTGCGGTATATTTTGCCCGAATTCGGTTGTCGTAGCCTGCTACGACGCCCTCCTCCGGACAAAATCTCCCACAAATTGTGACGCACATCTTGCAGAAGACCTTTTTCAAACACGTTCTGCGGAAGAAAGGAAAAGCTGAATTATTTTTCAAGATAATCAGTGTTATAGGAAGAAATGTTTGGAGAGTGTCATGCGCACCTGATCATGGATGGACTGAATTATAAAGAGGCAATTTCTATTCATAAGGATCATGTAAACGATGAAGTGATACGGAAACATTTGAAAGCTTATGAAGAGCTGGGGATTGTCTTTGTAAGAGATGGTGGAGATGCATTAGGAGTATCAGAAAGAGCCAGGAGACTGGCACCGGAATACGGAATTGATTATCGTACTCCTGTTTTTGCCATCCATAAAAATGGACACTATGGATCTATAGTGGGAAAAGGCTTTGACACTATGAAAGAATACCATGTCCTTTTGAAAGAAGCGAAAAACAAAGGGGCAGATTTTATTAAAATTATGACCACGGGACTTCTGGATTTTAATAACCATGGACAGATTACCGGAACGCCTTTAGACAGGAAAGAAGTCCGTGAGATGGTACATATCGCCCATGAAGAAGGGATGGCGGTGATGAGCCATACCAATGGGATTTATGGCGTACAGGCAGCTGTGGAAGCTGGTGTGGATTCGGTAGAACATGGAAATTATATTGATCCGGAAACAATCAGAGAATTAGCTGACAGTGATAGTGTATGGGTTCCTACTCTTGTGACAATTCGAAATCTTCGTGGATGTGGAAGATATAAGGAATCAGTGCTTGATCCTATTATAGAACTGGCCGCAAAGAACCTTCGTCTGGCATACAAGTACCGAGCAAAGGTGGCTCTTGGAAGTGATGCAGGAGCTTATATGGTCTTACATGGGAAGGGCTTAATGGATGAATACCAGGCATTTATGGACATTCTGGGAGAATCCGGGGATGTGAGAGCCTGGCTGGCAGATGGAGAGAAAAGGATTCAGGACACCTTCAGGCGTCCTGAATCTTGATAGATGTATAAATGTTGGAATTTTTGGATTTTGTAGGATCAAAGGTAATGCAGATACCTGCGCCGGATTCTATATTACTGGTGGAGATATTCTTTGCCCCCTCTGTAAAGCAGGTTATGGTTGCGCCATCGCCAGTTTGAAGTGTGACGGTATTTGCTGTATGGCCTATAATTGTACCGCTGACTGTGCTGGTAAGTTCCCGGCTTCCAAGAGAATCCGGATCATCACCGGTGACTGCTGTAACAGTAACACCATCCAGTGAATTTCCCTGAAATTGTCCAGTGTAAGTTATGGTTACATAGGAGCCTGGTGCTGTTCCGCCTTTAAAGTAAGAAGGAGTCTGAGACAAATCTACATTTATTGTGCTATCAGAGCCAGAGGGAAGAACTGTGAGCGTATTCAGGGAAATATTCTGAATTTCTGCATGAATCTGCTGTTCTTTTGCTGAGTCATCGGCAGGAACTTGTGCAGGATCTGGTGTTGGTGTTGGATCTGGAAGTGTAAGCGGATCAATATCTGAAATGCTTAGTACTTTCAGATGACTGGCATTAAGAGAAGAACTTTGGGTATCCTGACTGGAAGCAAACTTGCCTTTAAAATGAATGTATACCCATACACCGGTACGGATGCCATTCTGATAATATTGTTCTGTTCCAGTGATTGGATAGGTGGCTGTTTTGCCTTTTTTATTTTTTATGGTAATGGTATTTGGAGTCAGACTCTGTACTTCCCCATAGGCCTTTCGTACTTCCAGCTGATTCTTTTTGTGAAAGTCGTCTACTACTTTCAATGCTTTTACAGTGCTGGTATCCTTGTTAGAGAGCTGACCCTCATAAATGACACTGATTTCATCTCCAGTGATCATGCCATCTTCGCATTCCAAAGTTGCTTCAGAAAGATCAAAAACGTAAGTTTGTTCCTGGCTTTCCATAGTCAGGGTGGCACCGGTGAAATCCTTAAGGGTTCCTTTGATTTCATCCATATAAACACGCTGTTTGGGTGTTTCTGAAGTGTTCTGTAAGGTGGTTTCACTCTGATCAGAAATAGAAGTATAGCTGGTGATCATATCACCGGCAGTACATCCTGACAGAGAGAACAGTACCAAAGAGCCAAGTAATAGTTTTGTGAAATTTTTCATTGTTGCTTTGTATCCTCCGAATCCGGAAATGGTACAGGAAGAAAATCGAAAACCTCTCGGCATGCATTCCATTCCTCCGAGTTATCTGGCATACGATAGCCAAGTCCTGTACATTCTGTAGTGGCATTTGTATTCATGTAATTATTATAAAAAACATTATAAGGATTTTGTAGTGGCGGCTGTTTTTGGCAAGATGATTTGTTTGTGGATTTTATACTCATAGAAACACTCCTTTTTGTCAAATATTTTTCCTATATAAGGGAAGATATTCTTAGAATATGCGAAAAAGAGGAGAGTATGCACAAACATTTGTCAGTGAACAGTAACGACTAATTGTTACTGTTCACTCCGTTCACAGTAACGCGCTTCGCGATGCACAGAAATCATGCAAAGCATGATTTCGCGCCGCAATT
>PPYF01195764.1_pt1 | contig 59596 bp, 54 predicted proteins | sample 1559871 | NCBI WGS metagenome assembly PPYF01 (sample SAMN08240021, study PRJNA423297) | Human gut metagenome, whole genome shotgun sequencing project. | reverse complement strand
GGTAGCGGGATTCGAACCCACGACCCCCTGCTCCCAAAGCAGGTGCGCTAACCGGACTGCGCTACACCCCGCTACTTTTTGAAGGGTTGTTCTTTTCAAAAGCGGTGCAAAGATAGGGAGTATTTTTTAATTAACAATAGGCAAACGAATGTTTTTTATTGATTAATTCTCAATTCATTGAATATCATACTCTTGTACCTGTACTTTTTTTCTTGTTAGAAATCAGAGATATTATAGAGTGATATAATTTGGTGTAACAATGAACTATCTTTTATCATTTTCTGTTCTTAAGATAAGAAATAAAAATAAGGAGATATATGAAGACTAAAAATCAAAAGAAGGTAGATGAGAAAGAAATGCCTTTGTTGGAACAGAAGGGATATGAGAGAATGCTGAATGAGATTGTTCCTGTACAACAGACAGAAACTTATAGGAATCCGACTCAAAGGGTGGTAAAAGATGCTGTCAGGGAATTAAATCCTGATACGAACAGCTTGGGAAGCAGAGGATGAGTTCATCCTCTGCTTTTTATTTATGATTTCGAGTGCTGATTATAAGAGGTCTAAAGCCTTGAATGCTTTTACTAATTTCTCTACAGCACGGTCAATCTGTTCTTTTGTATGGGTAGCCATCAAAGCCACACGTACCAATGTGTCTTGTGGAGCACATGCGGGCGGAATAACCGGATTGATAAATACACCTTCGTCGAAAGCCAGTTTGGTTACCATGAATGTCTTTTCCGTATCGCGTACGTAAAGAGGGATGATAGGTGACTCTGTTGCGCCAATCTCAAAACCGGCTTCACGGAAACGTTTCAAAGCATAATTGGTAGCTTCCCACAAGGCTTCGAGTCTTTCCGGTTCATTCTGGATGATGTGGAGAGCCTCCAAAGCGGACGCGGTAGCGGCCGGAGTGTTGGATGCACTGAATATATATGTACGTGCGTTATGGCGTAACCAATTAATAATAGAGGAGTCAGCAGCGATGAATCCACCGATAGAAGCCAATGATTTACTGAAAGTACCCATGATTAGGTCAACTTCGTGAGTCAGACCGAAATGGTCACAAACACCACGTCCCTGTTTTCCGAATACTCCCAAGCCATGTGCTTCGTCTACCATGATGGTCGCATTGTATTTATGTTTCAAACGTACGATTTCGGGCAGGTTTGCCAAGTCGCCTTCCATAGAGAACACACCGTCCACTATAATCAGCTTCACTGAATCCGGATTACACTTTTGAAGTTGTTTTTCCAGATCCGCCATATCATTGTGTTTGTATTTCAATTGCTGTGAGAAGGAGAGGCGACGGCCATCTACGATAGAGGCGTGGTCGCGGTCGTCACAGATGATATAATCGTTACGGTCGGTCAAAGCCGGAATAACACCTGAGTTTACTGTAAAACCGGTAGAAAAACAGAGAGCTTCGTCCTTTCCAACAAAAGCGGCCAACTCTTTCTCCAATTGAACATGCAGGTCAAGTGTACCATTCAGAAAGCGTGACCCTGCGCAACCGGAACCATATTTGTGCATAGCTTTGATACCGGCTTCAATCACTCTTTCATCTCCCGTAAGGCCAGTGTATGCATTGGAACCGAACATCAGCACTTCGTGTCCGCCCATTTCTACCTCTGTACCCTGTTTTCCTTCAATCTCACGGAAATATGGGTAAACGCCCTTTGCCATAAATTGTTGTGGCAAGTCGTACTTAGCTAACTTCTCTTGTAATAATCCCATTGAATTATAATTTATTATGCTCATACTCAGATCGTTCACTGACGATCAAATATACTTTTATCTTAACAAGTGTTTAAAACAGGGGGCAAAGATAACAATTTTTGCTTTCATATGTTCTTTTTAAGAGAAAAAAGTTGCTCCTATGCGATTCGAAACCTCTAATAGATTAAAATTTGAGATATTTATATTACTTTTGTCGTCTACAATCGACAAGAATAGCATGAACGATAATATGAAAAAAATAAAATTCGTCGTCAATCCTATTTCGGGAACACAAAGTAAAGAATTGATTCTTAGTTTGTTGGATGAAAAAATAGACAAGACGAAATACTCTTGGGAAGTAGTGTATACGGAGAGAGCCGGTCATGCGGTAGAGATAGCTGCCCAAGCTGCGGAAGAAAAAACGGATATGGTGGTAGCTATCGGAGGAGACGGGACAATCAATGAAATAGCTCGTTCATTAGTGCATACTGATACTGCTTTGGGAATTATTCCTTGTGGGTCAGGAAACGGACTTGCACGTCACTTGCATATACCTATGGAACCGAAGAAGGCATTGGAAGTGCTCAATGAAGGCTGCACGGATATTATAGATTATGGTAAGATCAACGGAACGGATTTTTTCTGTACCTGTGGTGTCGGATTCGATGCGTTTGTCAGTCTGAAGTTTGCACATGCCGGTAAGCGTGGGTTGCTGACTTATTTGGAAAAGACGCTGCAAGAAAGCCTTAAATACCAGCCGGAGACATACGAACTGGAAACTGAAAATGGAGTATCCAAATATAAAGCCTTTCTTATTGCCTGTGGAAATGCGTCGCAATATGGAAACAATGCCTACATTGCTCCGCAAGCCACGCTGACGGATGGTTTGCTGGATGTGACCATTCTCGAGCCGTTTACCGTATTGGACGTGCCTTCGCTTGCTTTTCAACTGTTTAATAAGACGATTGACCAGAATAGCCGCATCAAGACTTTCCGATGTAGGCGGCTGTGTATTCGTCGGGCTACTCCCGGAGTGGTGCATTTTGACGGAGATCCTATGGAGACGGACGCTGATGTGGATATCAGGTTGATTCAAAGAGGATTGCGTGTAGTAGTGCCACGCGCATCGGAGAAGGATGCGGCCAATGTACTTCAGAGAGCACAAGAATATATGAATGGAATTAAATTGATGAATGAAGCTATTGTTGACAATATAACAGACAAAAACAAGAAAATCTTGAAAAAGCTGACGAAGAAAGTCTGATAAAATAATGGATAACTAATTACGAATTACAAATTATTGCGTACTTTTGCGGAGTTTTGGTTCAGCCAAAATAAAAACGCGAGTGGATAATCGTTTAATAAAAAAAATATATGTTCAGAACACACACATGTGGAGAACTGAGAATCTCTGATGCAAATAAGCAAGTGACGCTGTCCGGATGGGTACAGCGTAGTCGCAAAATGGGAGGAATGACCTTCATCGACCTCCGCGACCGTTATGGAATTACTCAATTAGTATTTAACGAAGAAATCAATGCAGAACTCTGTGAGCGTGCCAATAAGTTGGGACGTGAGTTCGTTATTCAAATCACCGGAACGGTGAATGAACGTTTCAGCAAGAATGCAAATATTCCTACCGGAGACATTGAAATCATTGTTTCCGAACTGAATGTGCTGAACACGGCCATGACTCCTCCGTTCACTATTGAAGACAATACGGATGGCGGTGATGATATCCGTATGAAATACCGCTATTTGGATTTGCGTCGTAATGCCGTTCGTTCCAATTTGGAATTACGTCATAAAATGACTATCGAAGTCCGCAAATATCTTGATAGCCTTGGTTTTATCGAAGTGGAAACACCGGTTCTGATCGGTTCTACTCCGGAAGGAGCGCGTGACTTTGTTGTTCCTTCACGTATGAATCCGGGACAATTCTATGCACTTCCGCAATCTCCGCAGACATTGAAGCAATTGTTGATGGTATCCGGGTTCGACCGTTATTTCCAGATTGCGAAATGTTTCCGCGATGAAGATCTGCGCGCCGACCGTCAACCGGAGTTTACGCAGATTGACTGTGAAATGAGCTTTGTTGAGCAAGAAGATATTATTACTACTTTCGAAGGGATGGCTAAACATCTGTTTAAGACTCTTCGCGGTGTGGAACTGACCGAACCGTTCCCTAGAATGGCTTGGGCTGATGCCATGAAATATTATGGTAGCGATAAACCGGATTTGCGTTTCGGCATGAAGTTCGTCGAATTGATGGACATCATGAAAGGATATGGATTCTCCGTATTTGATAATGCTGCATATATCGGTGGTATCTGTGCGGAAGGTGCTGCGACTTATACCCGTAAACAGTTGGATGCGTTGACTGAGTTTGTAAAGAAACCTCAGATCGGCGCAAAAGGTATGGTCTATGCCCGTATAGAAGCGGACGGTACTGTGAAATCAAGCGTAGACAAGTTCTATACGCAAGAGGTACTTCAGAAAATGAAGGAAGCGTTCGGAGCTAAGCCGGGTGACTTGATTTTAATTCTTTCCGGTGACGATGCCATGAAAACCCGTAAGCAACTTTGTGAACTTCGTTTGGAAATGGGTTCTCAATTGGGCTTGCGTGACAAGAATAAATTCGTTTGTCTTTGGGTGATTGACTTCCCGATGTTTGAATGGAGCGAGGAAGAAGGTCGTCTGATGGCAATGCATCATCCTTTCACACATCCGAAAGATGAAGATATTCCATTGTTGGATACTGACCCGGCCGCAGTGCGTGCTGATGCATACGATATGGTAGTCAATGGTGTCGAAGTAGGTGGAGGTTCTATCCGTATTCACGATGCGAAACTACAAGCCAAGATGTTTGAGATTCTGGGCTTTACTCCAGAAAAGGCGGAAGCGCAGTTCGGCTTCCTGATGAATGCCTTTAAGTATGGTGCACCGCCTCACGGTGGTCTTGCATACGGGCTTGATCGTTGGGTGTCTTTATTTGCCGGTCTGGACTCTATCCGTGACTGTATCGCGTTCCCGAAGAACAATTCCGGACGTGATGTGATGCTGGATGCGCCATCTGCAATTGACCAGACTCAACTTGACGAACTGAATTTGATTGTTGATATCAAAGAGTGAAGCAAAGGGTGGGAGTGAAAGAATCGGTACGTATATTTCGTTTTATGGTAATCGGTACGATGAATGCCTTGATAATGGCATTGGTTGTATGGTTGATGATGAAGGAAATATCATTCAACGGTGACTATATAGTGGCTAATATAACAGCGTATCTGATTGCTCAAATCCATAACTTCGTTTGGTGTAAATACTGGATATTCCCTATAGAAAACAAAAAGAACAGTATCTGGAAACAGATACTGCTCTTTTGTTCTGCTTTTGGTCTGGCCTACACGGCACAATTCCTGTTTCTTGTTTTATTGGTTGAAGGATTAGACGTGAATGAATACCTCGCACAATTCTTGGGATTGTTTATTTACGGAGGTGTCAACTTCATGGCTAATAAGAAACTGACTTTTCAATAAAATCGCTTAGTCAGTCCCTCGTATTCGTCGATGCGACGATCGCGCAGGAATGGCCACCAGCGACGTACATTCTCAGAACGTTCCATATCAATTTCCACTACCATATTCTCCGGGCGGTCATTTCCGGCCTGTGCGAGAAATTCCCCTTGCGGACCCGCAACGAAACTGTTTCCCCAAAATAAGATACCATTTGTCTGTCCGGAAGGATCGGGCTCATGACCTACACGATTGACGGAAATAACAGGAAGACCGTTAGCAACGGCATGAGCACGTTGTGAGATAATCCAGGCGTTGAGTTGACGCGCTTTCTCGTCATCCGTGTCGCTACTTTCCCAGCCGATAGCTGTAGGATAGATTAGAAGTTCGGCGCCTTTCAGTGTCATCAGGCGGGCAGCTTCCGGATACCATTGATCCCAGCATACCAAGACCCCCAGTTTTCCTAAAGAAGTCTGGATCGGTTCGAAACCTATATCTCCGGGGGTAAAATAAAACTTTTCGTAATATGCAGGATCGTCGGGAATGTGCATTTTCCGATATTTACCGGCGATGCTTCCGTCACGATCGAAGACAACGGCTGTATTGTGATAAAGTCCCGGTGCGCGTTTCTCGAAGAGGGAAGTTACAAGAACTACCTTATTGGCTGCCGCCAATTCCGAGTAAAATCCGGTGGAAGGTCCGGGAATCGTTTCTGCTAGGTCGAATAGGTTTGTATTTTCTGTCTGGCAGAAGTAAAGCGAATTGTGCAATTCCTGAAGCACGATTAACTGTGCGCCGTGCGCAGCACACGCTTCTATGCTTTTGGCGAGATTCATTAGATTGACACGAATGTCCGAAGTGTTAGACTGTTGGATAAGTCCGACTTTTATTTTTCTCATGATGAATAATTATTTATTTTATAACTCCTGTTGGATATTGCATGGTGACGCAATGCAAAGAACCATGCTGTTTGATTAGGGCTCGACAATCTATTCCGACTATTTGCCGTCCCGGAAATGCTTGTTGCAACACTTCACCTGCTTTCTTGTCATTTTGCGGCTGATTGTAAGTCGGGTAGAGGATGGCGTCATTTAAAATCAGAAAATTAGCGTATGTGGCGGGAAGACGCTCTCCATCTTCTTCTATCTTGTCCGCCATAGGTAAAGCTAACAGACGATAGGGAGCTCCGGCCAATGTGCGGAATGTTTTTAATTGTTCTTCCATAGCGTGTAGCGCTCCATAATGCTCGTCCTCTTTGTCTTCACATTTCACGTAGGCGATGGTGTCGGTAGAGCAGAAACGGGCTAAAGTATCAATATGACTGTCAGTATCGTCGCCTGCAAGGTAGCCGTGATCCAACCAAAGGACTTGCTGGAGATGGAAAACCGATTTTAAATAATCTTCTATCTCTACTTGGTTAAGACGCTCATTACGGTTGGAAGAGAGCAGACATTCGGAAGTGGTGAGCAGTGTGCCCATTCCATCGCTCTCGATAGAGCCGCCCTCGAGTATGAAATCAAGCCGGTTGACGTATTGGCCGTTTAAAGCTCCGGTTTCTACAGCTTGCCTAGTGATTTGATTGTCCAGTTCGGAAGCATATTTTAGTCCCCAGCCGTTAAATGCGAAGTCTAGCAATGAGGGAGTACCTGTGTCAATCATGGTTATAGCTCCGTGGTCACGTGCCCAAGTGTCGTTGGTGGCACATTGCAGAAAGCGTACATTGTTCATATTGACGGTAGCAGTTATTTGTTGCTTCACCTTTTCAGGTTCGGGGGTGACGATTAGTAACAGTTCCCGTTTTGCTATTTCTTGGGCGATATTTATGAAACATTGCTGTACTTCTTCCAGCATATATGCCCAATCCGTACCAGCGTGCGGCCACGTCAGTTGTATGCCGCTTTGCGTATGCCATTCGGCAGGCAGATAAGGTGCTCTCATTTCTACCTGTACGGTCATATTTTTACCGAAGTTTAATTGCAAATCTTTCTCCGAGCCGCTAGGGCTGGGCAATCCAACCATGATTCCCATCAGACTTTTCTATTTAGTTATTTATATCCATTTCTTTTTTGCGAGTATGATATCAATTTTTGTTCTCCTGTTTTGGCTTCCGGTCGAAGAACGGATTTTTTGATGATGCGCTTACCGGAATTGCCATTACCATTTTGCAGTCTTTCAGCCAGTTCAGACGTTGTGCTGCAAGTCCGGCAGAGAACATTACCCGTGTGTCTACACGCAGATCGGCTGCTGTTGCGCAGGCAGAACCTATCGCAATACCCACGTCAATACTATTCAGGGCACATGGAACACCTTCTGTACGTCCGGCACAAGTTGAGAATCCGCAATGACCGCAATTCAGTCCCTGTGCTTGCTCGCGCGTTCCTATTAATATAACGCATTCGGCATTTAGTATGTTGTCTGCATCCCGTAGAAAAAATTTCATTCCATGTTCTTCCACCATCTTTATCATAGTGTCCGATAATTGCTTGATTTCTTCATCAGTAATTAGCGCCACTTCAATAATATCTATCCCTTTTCCTTTGGGGGCAGTGCGTGCGGCGGTCATTATCTGGCGTGCTGCTTGCAGTATGTGCTCATGGCGAGCGTCTCTTTCGTTTAGTATCATAACTTTTCTAGAATTAATTAGTCAGGCAAAGATAATATTTTATTCGAAGAGATGTATAAGTGCTTTGTTTAAATAATAGAGGTTATTGAAAAAGCCACTGATATAAAAGGAAATAGTGTCGCATTTTGGATTTGATGAATCCTAGGGAATTCTGCACTACTAGAGATCTATTTTTTCATCTCTCATATCTCTCATAAATTTGATGTAATGTTCATATTATCAGCAATATACTGCAATGAGAGATGTTTTGTTTTCATGCATCTCTCATGCATTTCTCATATATCTCTCATTACAATCTAACGGTTGTTTATAGGTGAAGCTACTTATATTGTTGGATTATCTAGCCGCCATTGACGGATTATTTAGCCATCATTGATGGATTATTTAGCTTGCATTTCAATCGTTCCACTATAGTGAACGGTTTCGTGCACTCTAGTGAACAGTGCTGTCTACTCTAGTAAACAGATCTGTTCACTAGAGTAGAACGGTTTGAATGTTTATTTGATAATGTGACAAACTGGTTGATATACAATATATTGTATGCTAATAGATACATGAATTACCGTTAGCTTTTGTATGAAATGTAAGGTGTGTGCGCTTCAACTCTTATTGCTTTCCGGAATGGCTGAGAAATGTGATAATAATGGTATAGTAAACCTACTTCTATAGACAGCAAAATATATAACTAGCGATATTATTGGGGTTTTATATTCATAAGTCGTGTTTTTTTATGTACTTTTGATGAGAATTTTAGAAAGATGAGTCATGTTGCATATCAATAATGCCTGTATTGCTTTTGGGGCAGAAGTGCTTTTCTCCGGTTTTAATCTGAATCTGGAACAGGGAGAAACCGCTTGTATCGTGGGGCAGTCCGGTTGCGGAAAAACTTCATTGTTGAATGCGGTGATGGGATTTGTGCCGTTAAGAGAAGGGACCATTCAAGTGGGAGGGACGTTGCTGGATATATCGACCATAGATGTCGTCCGGCGACAGATTGCATGGATTCCCCAAGAATTGGCACTTCCGTTTGAGTGGGTGAAAGATATGGTTACCCTTCCGTTTGAGCTGAAAGTGAATCGTTCCGTTCCCTTTTCGGAGGAGAGATTATACGCTTGTTTTGACGAATTGGGCTTGGAACACGAATTATATGTAAAGAGAGTGAATGAGGTATCCGGCGGACAGCGCCAGCGTATAACATTGGCTGTGGCTGCAATGCTTAATAAACCGTTGATTATCATTGACGAACCGACGTCTGCATTGGATGCGGGGGCGACTGATAAAGTATTGTCTTTTTTTCGGCGGCAGGCAGAAAGAGGGGCGGCAGTGTTGGCGGTATCTCACGACAAAGACTTTGCAGCGGGATGTCATTATGTAATAGAACTATAATTAAGAACCAGATGGAATACTAAACTATATAGTGGGAACGATTGACATATCATATTATAATCTTCTTGTAGGTTTGCTTCTGCTTGCCATTCCATTCTTTTATCTGTGGAAATTCAAGACAGGACTGCTAAAACCTGCTGTGATTGGCACATTACGGATGATTATCCAACTGTTTCTTATCGGTATGTATCTGAAATACCTCTTTTTATGGAATAATCCTTTTATTAATTTCCTTTGGGTGGTCGTTATGATATTTGTAGCCGGACAAACCGCATTGGTACGTACCCAGTTGAAACGAAGTATTCTGTTAATCCCCGTTACGGTCGGCTTTTTCTGTAGTGTTGTGTTAATAGGGCTTTACTTTATCGGGGTTGTCCTTCAATTGGATAATATTTTTAGCGCCCAATATTTTATTCCGATATTCGGCATTCTGATGGGGAATATGTTGTCGAGCAATGTTATCGCTTTGAATACCTATTATAGCGGGCTGAAACGTGAACAACAATTGTATCGGTATTTATTGGGGAATGGGGCTACAAGGCAGGAAGCCCAGGCTCCATTTATCCGGCAGGCCATTATTAAATCTTTCAGTCCTTTGATTGCGAATATCGCGGTCATGGGTCTGGTTGCTTTTCCCGGTACGATGATCGGGCAGATTCTGGGGGGAAGCAGCCCGAATGTCGCTATCAAATATCAAATGATGATTATGGTGATTACTTTCGCCGCATCCATGTTGTCGTTGATGATTACTATCTCATTGGCTTCACGACGTTCGTTCGATGCGTACGGAAAACTGTTGGAAGTGACTAAAGAATCCAAGAAATGACAGTCACACGAAAAAAACGATGAGGAAGTTATGCGCATAACTATTTAATTTATTATCTTTGCGACCAAATTTTCTATCAATAATGAAAATTAAGGAAATAGTAAGCGCCCTTGAACGATTCGCGCCTCTGCCATTGCAAGACGGATTTGATAATGCCGGCCTGCAAATCGGATTGACAGAAGTGGAAGCAACAGGGGCTTTGTTGTGTCTTGACGTTACCGAAGCAGTGCTGGATGAAGCTATCGCATTGGGGTACAATCTCGTTATATCACATCATCCGCTCATTTTCAAAGGCTATAAATCCATTACGGGCAAAGATTATGTGGAACGTTGCATACTGAAGGCAATAAAGAATGATATTGTGATCTATTCAGCGCATACTAATCTGGATAATGCATACGGGGGAGTTAACTATAAGATAGCTGAAAAAATAGGTTTGAAGAATCTGCAAGTGCTCGAACCGAAAGAGAACAGCCTGCAAGACGACTTGACGCAGGCAGGTGCGGGTATTGTGGGCGAATTGGATGAACCTGAAACAGAGCTTGAATTCCTGAAACGTATAAAGAAAACTTTTGAGGTAGGCTGTGTCCGTCATAATAGACTGACAGGCAGGGAGATACAGAAAGTAGCGTTGTGTGGTGGCGCAGGAGCTTTTTTGCTTCCACAGGCCATCCGGGCAGGTGCGGATGTCTTTATCACGGGTGAAATTAAATATCATGATTATTTTGGTCATGAGGGCGATATTCTGATGGCGGAAATCGGTCATTATGAAAGCGAACAATATACAAAAGAAATTTTTTATTCTATAATCCGGGATTTATTTCCAAATTTTGCACTCCAATCGAGTAAAATAAATACGAATCCCATAAAATATTTATAAGTAAAATGGCTAGAGAAGCAAAAAAAGATCCGAATGAGTTGACGGTAGAACAGAAACTGAAGACACTGTTCCAGCTGCAAACTATGTTGTCTAAGATTGACGAGATCAAAACATTGAGAGGTGAACTTCCGTTGGAAGTGCAAGACCTTGAAGATGAGATTGCCGGTTTGAGTACTCGTATCGATAAGATTAAAGCTGAAGTAGATGAATTGAAAGCTGCTATTGCCGGTAAGAAGGTAGAGATTGAAACGGCTAAGGCTTCGGTTGAAAAATATAAGTCACAGCAAGACAATGTTCGCAACAACCGTGAATATGACTTCTTGACAAAAGAAATTGAATTCCAGACGTTGGAGATCGAGCTTTGTGAGAAGAGAATCAAGGAGTATTCTGCAGACAAAGAAGAGAAAGAGGGTGAAGTTGTGAAAAACGAACAGGTCTTGGATGAAAGAAAAAAAGACCTTGAACAGAAGAAGGGCGAGTTGGATGAGATTATCTCTGAAACCAAGCAGGAAGAAGAAAAGTTGAGAGACAAAGCCAAAGATCTGGAAACTAAAATTGAGCCGCGTCTATTGCAGTCATTCAAACGTATACGTAAAAATTCTCGTAACGGACTGGGTATCGTATATGTACAACGTGACGCGTGCGGTGGTTGCTTTAACAAGATTCCGCCTCAGAGACAATTGGATATTCGCTCTCGTAAGAAGGTGATCGTTTGCGAATATTGCGGACGTATCATGATTGACCCGGAATTGGCTGGTGTACAGATTGAACATAAGGCTGAAGAAGCTCCCGCACCAACAACCAAAAGAGCGATCAGAAGAAAAAGTGCAGAATAATCTACCGCTTTTTGATTATATATTTCAAAGCTCCGCATCATGCGGGGCTTTTTTTATCTCCCTTTCTTAACATACCCAAAATAAACAAACCAAACCTTTGGTTGTTATCATATCATTTCATAAAAACCTGAACTGATATGAATATACGAATGTGGGGCATATCGCTCTTTATGTTTCTTTCTACTGTATCTGCGGTTGGGCAAACTGCAAACTGTTACCTGAAGGCGCCTCTTCCTGATGAATGGGAGGAGAGTGGACAAGTATTTCAACAGACGCTTCCTGTGGATGATTATTGGTGGAAATCTTTCCGAGACACCAAGCTGGATTCTCTGATCGCTTTGGCGGTAGACCGCAATTTCTCTGTTGCGATGGCTATTAACCGCATATCTGCTGCCCGTGCCAATCTCTGGATGGAGCGCAGTAACTTTTTCCCTTCTGTCGGATTGAATGCCGGATGGACTCGCGAGGAGGCAAGCGGTAATATCAGTGCCGCTCCTCAATCTACGGAACATTATTATGGCGCATCACTCAGTATGAGTTGGGAAGTGGATGTATTCGGCAGTATCCGTAAGCGTGTGAAAGCGCAGAAAGAGAATTTTGCTGCAAGTAAAGAGGAGTATACGGGGGTGATGATTTCTATGGCGGCCGAGGTGGCCTCAGCTTATATCAATCTACGGGAATTTCAGCAGCAGCTTGAGGTGGTGAAGAAGAATGTCGCCTCGCAGGAAGAAGTGCTGAAAATCACGGAAGTACGTTATAACACCGGACTTGTGGCTAAGTTGGACGTGGCACAGGCTAAGTCGGTTTTGTATAGCACGAGAGCTTCCATTCCACAATTGGAAGCAGGTATCAACCAGTATATCACGACACTGGCCGTTTTGCTTGGAATGTATCCTCAGGAGATTCGCCCAGTGCTGGAAACGGTGGGGATTTTACCCGATTATATGGAACCGATCGGAGTGGGTATGCCTGTCGATTTATTATTGAGAAGACCCGATGTGCGGAGTGCGGAACGGAATGTGAATGCGCAGGCAGCGTTACTCGGAGCTTCTAAGGCCGACTGGTTGCCGAAAGTTTTTCTGAAAGGTTCGTTTGGCTATGCTGCCCGCGATTTAAAGGATCTGGTGAAGAGTAAAAGCATGACTTATGAGATTGCTCCGGCATTGAGTTGGACAATCTTCAGTGGAGGACAATTGGTAAATGCCACCAGACTGGCAAAAGTTCAATTGGACGAAACGATCAATCAATTTAATCAAACGGTTCTGACTGCTGTACAGGAAACGGATAATGCGATGAATGCTTATCGTAATTCCATCAAGCAGATTGTGGCGTTGAGGGAGGTGCGCAATCAAGGTGTGGAGACGTTGAAACTTTCTTTAGAACTTTATAAACAGGGGCTTTCACCGTTCCAGAATGTGCTCGACGCCCAACGTTCTCTGCTATCTTATGAGAATCAGCTGGTGCAAGCGGAAGGCAGTTCATTATTGCAACTGATAACCCTTTATAAAGCATTGGGCGGAGGCTGGAGAGAATAAAAAAGAATCTATAAAAAATATAACCGAACGGATATGAAAAAACTAATGTATATCTTTCTTGCGCTGCCCATATTGACAGGATGCAAGGAGAAGAAAAGCACAGGAGCAATGGGAGGAATGCCTACTCCTGAAATTAGCGTGACTAAACCGGTAGTGAAGGACATTACTCTGACGAAAGATTACCCGGGATACCTGACAACGGAGCAAACGGTAAATCTTGTGGCCAGAGTAAACGGGACTTTGCAGTCCACCTCCTATACTCCGGGAGGAAGGGTAAAGAAAGGACAGTTACTTTTTGTCATCGAGCCTACATTATATAAGGATAAGGTGGAACAGGCGAAAGCGGATCTGCAAACAGCTCAGGCGCAGCTGGAGTACGCACGCAGTAATTACAGCCGTATGAAAGAGGCTATCAAAAGTGATGCGGTGAGTCAGATACAACTGCTACAGTCGGAAGCCAATGTGACAGAAGGGATCGCGGCTGTGAATAATGCGGAAGCCGCTTTGAGTACGGCGCATACGAATCTGGGATATTGTTATGTGCGTGCTCCGTTTGACGGGACTATCACGAAATCGACTGTGGACATAGGGAGTTATGTGGGCGGATCTTTACAGCCCGTTACTTTGGCTACTATCTATAAGGATAATCAGATGTATGCGTATTTTAATGTAGCGGACAATCAGTGGTTGGGCATGGCGATGAATGACAATCAATCGGCAAAGAACCTGCCGCAAAAGATTATGGTACAATTGGGTAAGGATGGAACGGAGTCTTATCCTGCCGTGTTGGATTATTTATCCCCGAATGTGGATATGAGTACGGGAACATTGATGGTACGCGCTAATTTTGATAATCCGAAAGGGCTTCTGAAAAGCGGGTTGTATGTGAGTATAACTCTTCCTTATGGCGAAGCCTCAAATGCTGTATTGGTGAAGGAAGCTTCTATAGGAACGGATCAGTTAGGTAAATTTCTGTATGTCGTAAATGACTCGAACGTAGTTCGTTACCGTCATATTGAGGTGGGGCAGTTAATGGGTGATACCCTGCGTCAGGTATTGGAGGGCATTTCTCCTCAAGAGCGGTATGTCACGGAAGCTCTGATGAAAGTCAGAGATGGAATGAAGGTAAAGCCTGTACCTTAAAGAGTAGTTCTTTCATTTCAAGTATTAATCCTAAACTTATAGATCTATGTTTTCTAAATTTTTCATAAACCGACCGATCTTCGCTACGGTGCTTGCACTGCTTATTGTGGTAGCCGGTCTGGTGACACTAAATATATTGCCGGTAGCGCAATTTCCGGAGATTACACCACCGACGGTACAAGTATCGGCCGTTTATCCGGGTGCAAATGCCGAGACGGTAGCCCAAACGGTAGGTATTCCTATCGAACAGCAGGTGAATGGAGTAGATGGTATGCTTTATATGTCTTCCAACTCTTCATCTTCGGGAGCATACTCTCTGACTATCACTTTTGCCGTTGGAACGGATATTGACATGGCAACTGTGCAAGTGCAAAACAGGGTGAGTATCGCGCAATCATCACTTCCGGAACCGGTGGTGGTGCAGGGAGTGACTGTACAGAAACAATCTTCGAACATCGTTATGTTCTTGACAATGGCTTCGCAGGATTCTGTCTATAACAGTTTGTACCTTACCAACTATGCGAAATTAAATCTTGTCGACCAGTTAACCCGTGTGCCGGGAGTCGGTGCGGTAAATGTCATGGGAGCCGGAGATTATTCTATGCGTGTCTGGCTGGATCCTGAAGCTATGCGGATTCGCAATATTTCACCGCAGCAAGTCTATCAGGCCATTCAGGCGCAGAACGTAGAGGTTTCTGCCGGGTATATCGGTCAACCTATCGGACAGGATAATAAGAATGCGTTTCAGTATACGTTGAATGTGCAGGGGAGACTTACCTCACCGGAACAGTTTGGCAATATCATCATCCGTACGGAAAAGAACGGAGCAATGCTTCACCTGAAAGATATTGCACGAATTGATCTGGGTTCTGCTTCTTATGGAGTGGTATCCCGGCTGAATGGGAAACCTACGGCTGCCATTGCTATTTATCAGCAACCGGGATCCAACTCATTGGATGTATCGAAAGGGGTGAAAGCCAAAATGGAGGAATTGGGAGCGAACTTTCCGTCAGGTGTTACTTATAACGTTACGTTGGATACAACGGATGTGATTCATGCTTCCATTGATGAGGTGATGGTGACGTTCTTTGAGACTACTTTGCTGGTGGTGCTTGTTATTTTCTTGTTCCTTCAGAATTGGAGGGCGGTTATTATTCCTTGTCTCACCATTCCGGTCTCTTTGATTGGTACTCTTGCTGTGATGGCGGCATTTGGCTTCTCTATCAATACATTGACGTTGTTCGGATTGATTTTGGCAATCGCCATTGTGGTGGATGATGCGATAGTGGTGGTGGAGAACGCTTCGAGGTTACTGGAAACCGGACAATATTCGCCTCGCGAAGCGGTGACAAAAGCGATGGGAGAGATTACCGGTCCTATTGTCGGTGTGGTTCTTGTGTTGCTTGCCGTATTTGTTCCTACTATGTTGATTAGTGGAATTTCCGGTCAGCTATATAAGCAGTTTGCGTTGACTATTGCTGCTTCGACCGTGTTGAGCGGTTTTAATTCATTGACGTTGACACCTGCGCTTTGCGCGCTTTTTCTCGAAAAGAGCAAACCTTCCAAATTTTTTATCTATCGGGGATTCAATAAGGCTTATGATAAAACGCAGGGAGTATATGACGGAATCGTTAAATGGCTGCTTAAACGACCGGGATTTAGTTTTATTTCTTATGCCATTTTGACAGTTATTGCTGTTCTTCTATTTATGCACTGGCCTTCTACGTTCGTTCCCGATGAAGATGACGGATATTTCATTGCTGTGGTTCAATTGCCTCCTGCTGCCAGTCTGGAGCGTACACAAGCGGTTGGAAATCAAATTAATGCCATACTTGATTCGTATCCTGAGGTACAGAACTATATAGGTATTACCGGTTTTTCCGTTATGGGAGGTGGTGAGCAGAGTAATTCGGCTACTTATTTTGTCGTACTGAAAAACTGGAACGAAAGGAAAGGGAAGGAGCACACGGCTGCCGCTGTAGTCAACCGTTTCAACGGTGAGGCGTATATGACAATTCAAGCCGGGCAGGTGTTTGCTATGGTTCCACCGGCTATTCCAGGATTAGGGGCTTCGGGAGGTCTGCAGCTTCAGGTAGAGGATAGGAAAAACCTGGGACCTACGGAGATGCAGCAGGCTATCGATGCTTTATTGGCTTCTTACCATACCAAACCTGCTCTGGCTTCTATATCCAGCCAGTATCAAGCAAATGTACCGCAGTATTTTTTGAATATCGATCGGGATAAAGTTCAATTTATGGGTATTGCCTTGAATGATGTCTTTTCTACGTTAGGATATTATATGGGAGCGGCGTATGTGAATGATTTTGTAGAGTTCGGACGTATCTATCAGGTGAAGATCGAGGCGCGTGATCAGGCGCAAAGGGTGATCGATGATGTGCTGAAATTGAGTGTGCCGAATTCTGCGGGAGAGATGGTACCTTTCTCTTCTTTTACTAAAGTAGAAGAACAGTTGGGGCAAGATCAGATTAATCGGTATAATATGTATTCTACTGCGGCTTTGACCTGTAATGTGGCTCCGGGAAGCAGTACGGGGCAGGCTATTCAAGAGATGGAGGCTTTGTTCAAGGAACAGTTAGGTGATGAATTCGGGTATGAATGGACTTCTGTTGCATACCAGGAAACGCAGGCTGGGAATACAACGACCATTGTTCTGGTCATGGCTTTGATTGTCGCATTTCTAGTGTTGGCTGCGCAGTACGAAAGTTGGACCAGTCCGGTAGCGGCGGTTATTGGTTTGCCGGTAGCATTGTTGGGAGCGATGATCGGTTGTCTGATAATGGGGACTCCGGTAAGTATTTATACGCAGATTGGTATTATCCTGTTGATTGCGCTTTCGGCAAAGAACGGAATTCTGATTGTGGAGTTTGCCCGTGATTTCCGCGCTGAGGGGAATTCGATCCGTGATGCGGCATTTGAAGCGGGACATGTTCGTCTGCGACCGATCTTAATGACATCATTTGCTTTCGTTTTGGGAGTAATGCCGTTGCTGTTTGCTACCGGTGCAGGTGCGGAAAGTCGTATCGCACTGGGGGCTGCAGTGGTATTCGGTATGGCAATGAATACGTTGCTGGCTACGGTTTATGTACCTAATTTCTATGAGCTGATGCAGAAATTGCAAGAAAAATTCGGTGGGAAAAAGAAGGTGGCGGGATGATATAATCATCCCGTAGGTTTCATGTAATGATCGATTTATAAAGAAGCATAGTCCGGAATATCTCTCAGAAAAGTATAGCTCTGATTTTCATAATCCATGCGGCAGCAATAGTGCTGCATTCCGTTGCTGACAATCAGGTAATCTACTTTCAGTACCATATTGTATCGGGTAATCTGATCGAAAACGGCTTGCGTGATTTCTACATGGGGAGCTTTATACTCCACAACGTTTCGTACGTTTATTTTAGTGTCGAATACTGGTAGGTTTAACGATAACATTTATTATTTTTGTAAGTTAAATAACGGGTTCCTTTATTTGGAACCGCAAATTTAATGAAATTATGAAAACAAAAGAAGAAATCGTAGCTAATTGGCTGCCACGTTACACAAAACGTAACTTGGAGGATTTTGGAGAGTATATACTGTTGACTAACTTCAACAAGTATGTAGAGATTTTCGCCAATCAATTTGATGTTCCAATATTGGGTAGGGATGCTAATATGATTTCTGCCAGTGCCGGAGGAATTACAATGATTAATTTTGGCATGGGGAGTCCTAATGCCGCCATTATTATGGATTTGCTGGGTGCTATCCGCCCGAAGGCCTGTCTGTTTCTTGGTAAATGCGGTGGTATCGACAAGAAGAATCATCTTGGAGATTTGATTCTTCCCATTGCGGCAATTCGTGGCGAGGGAACTTCCAATGACTATTTTCCACCTGAGGTTCCGGCGTTGCCTGCATTTATGTTGCAGCGTGCCGTTTCTTCATCGATTCGTGACTATGGACGTGACTATTGGACAGGAACTGTTTATACTACGAATCGTCGTATTTGGGAACATGATGAAACATTCAAGGAGTATCTGAAAAAGACTCGCGCAATGGCAGTTGATATGGAAACGGCAACATTGTTTAGTTGTGGCTTTGCCAATCATATTCCTACCGGTGCATTGCTGTTGGTTTCCGATCAACCGATGACTCCGGATGGGGTGAAAACAGACAAGAGCGATAGCCTGGTTACCAAAAATTATGTGGAAGAACATGTGGAAATAGGTATTGCCTCTTTGCGCATGATTATTGATGAAAAGAAAACTGTAAAACACTTGAAATTTGACTGGTAATTCCCGGTCTTGAAAGATATTATGGCAAAACAAGAACTGACGTGTGATGATATTCTCAAGGAGTTGGGTGCTAAACAATATCGTCCTGTCTATTATTTGATGGGGGAAGAATCGTATTATATCGACCTGATTGCGGATTATATAACAAATAATGTGTTGAATGAAACGGAGAAGGAGTTCAATCTAACCGTGGTATATGGTGCCGATGCAGATGTGGCTACTGTCATAAATGCAGCAAAGCGTTATCCGATGATGTCTGAACATCAGGTGGTAGTGGTAAAGGAGGCGCAGGTAATCCGCAATATGGAAGAGTTGTCTTATTATCTTCAAAAACCACTCCTGTCTACTATTCTGGTAATATGCCATAAGCATGGTACGTTGGATCGTAGAAAGAAGTTAGCAGCCGAAATTGAAAAGGTGGGCGTATTGTTTGAATCGAAAAAAATAAAAGAGGCCCAACTTCCTGCTTTCATATCTTCTTATATGAAGCGTAAAGGTGTGGATATGGAACCTAAGGCAACAGCCATGTTGGCTGATTTTGTAGGTTCTGATTTGAGCCGACTGACGGGGGAATTGGAAAAGCTAATCATCACTTTACCTGCTGGTCAGAGACGTGTAACACCTGAGCAGATAGAAAAGAATATCGGTATAAGCAAGGATTATAATAACTTTGAATTGCGGAGCGCACTTGTTGAAAAGGATATCCTTAAAGCAAATAAGATAATAAAATATTTTGAGGAAAACCCGAAAACGAATCCAATACAGATAACTTTGTCACTGTTGTTCAACTTCTATTCTAATCTGATGTTGGCATATTATGCGCCTGATAAATCAGAGCAGGGAGTTGCTAATATGTTAGGACTGAAAACGACTTGGCAGGCTAAAGATTATATAGCTGCTATGAGAAAATATACTGGTGTAAAGACAATGCAAATCGTTGGTGAAATACGATATGCGGATGCAAAGTCAAAGGGAGTAAAGAACAGTTCAATGACAGATGGAGATATTCTTCGCGAATTAGTGTTTAATATTTTGCATTAGTAGGAGCGTTTTTGGTATATAAAGAAAAGACATCTACTTTTACTATAAATAGAATAAAGTAGATGTCTTTTCTATATCCTCTGAAATATGTTTTCTTTTGGACGGTGTAAGTCTATATTTTGAATAAAAAAAACGAACAATAATTTCTACATACTTTCCTCATCTTTTCATGGCTACTTCCTCATCCTTTGGAATTTTTCGTTTATTCATTCATCTCAATTTTATTCGGTGGTGTCCCCAATATCATTCTTCCATCGAATAGGTGTTTTTCTCTTCACAAGAAACTTCACAGAAAAATTTGAATTCCTATCTTGCTTTAAATATCATTTTGATAGTTTGGAGATTAATAGTGGTGATTTTCTTGCTTTTCTCTATTTGAACTAAAAAACAGAGTCATAAAATTTGAAGTAAATATTTGTATAACAATGTATTATGCAGAATTATACCTTTCTAGAATTGAAAAAAACATCGAAATGGGCTAATGGACGGAAATATTGCAAGGATTTGGTATTTTATGTTAGAATGTCAAATATAATTTGAAGAAACCATAATATACATTCGTGAATAATAGCTTTTTTTCTTTATTTTATTGCAAGTGCAACTTCTTCTATTTACGCTTGTGTATTTCGTGTTATATATTTGTAATTAATACCCTTGTGAATGCAATACATTTGTACTTTAGTAGCTGGTTGTATAAATGTAAAATAGATAGTTTACAAAGATAGAGTATTTAGTATAAATGTAGTAGGAGAGTGATTAATAGTTATTTATAGGTATGTTATATCATTAAATATCAGTTATATATATACCGTTATTTGATTTTGAACTGTAAATTAGAACTTTATGTGGCATTTATTTTTGTGAATATCACTGTTTTTACCCACTATTGTTTTATGTAATTTGTTTATTATCAGATAGTAATATGTATTTATTAAATAATAACTATGATATATAAATAGGTTCTTTTATCTATGTGTACAATCGTAATATTTCAAATGTGAATGGTGATATAACTTTGTAATATTTGTATTTTATAGTTGTAATTTGCTTTTGTGAATTTAAATAATTACTTTTGTATTGCATTTAAACTTTGATATATTTTTGTGAAAACATCATTTAGTGCGTGGAATTATAACTTTCAATAAAGGCAGTATGGAAATAAAAGACAGAATTAGAATGATTATGGAAAGGGAAAAGGTTCCCCCCAGAGTTTTTGCCGAGACAATCGGTGTTCAGCAGTCTACTCTTTCTCATATTTTAAATGATAGAAATAAACCGAGTCTGGAAGTAGTCATGAAAGTTCACCAGACTTATAGCTATGTAAATCTCGAATGGCTATTATATGGAAAAGGTGAAATGCTTGCTTCTGCAGAAAGTGCTTCATTGGTATCTTCTAATGGAGATTATCAACCTTCTTTGTTTGACGAGAATCCTGTAAATTCGACCAAAGAGACGATTGGCCTGGAAAATCGCAAGGAAATTGCATTAAGAGGCACTGAAAATGTAGCTAAAGGGGTTGTAAAACAGGAAATTAGGTATATAGAAAAGCCTGTTAGGAAAATCACTGAAATAAGAATTTTCTTTGATGATAATACCTATGAAACGTTTAGACCTGAAAAATAAGAGGTAAAATCGCTCGTTTGAGCAAATTCCTGTATCTTTGCACCCGGAATACGAATTTATACTTTTTATATCCATACATGAAAAAATTTATTTTAGATCTGACGGTTACGGAGAATATTAAATTGCATACTAATTATGTATTGCTAAAATTGACATCTCCATCGTTGTTGCCCGAAATGTTGCCTGGGCAGTTTGCCGAACTCCGGGTGGACGGTTCGCCTACTACATTCTTGCGTCGTCCTATTTCTATTAACTTTGTAGATAAACAACGAAATGAAGTATGGTTTCTGATCCAGTTAGTCGGAGATGGTACAAGGCGTTTGGCAGAGGTAAAATCAGGCGATGTGATTAATACGGTACTTCCGTTAGGAAATGGCTACACAATGCCTCACAATGCTTCTGATAAGCTCCTGCTAGTGGGTGGAGGTGTCGGAACAGCTCCTATGTTGTTTTTGGGTGAGCAATTGGCTAAAAACGGTCATAAACCTACCTTTCTTTTAGGCGCCCGTAGTGATAAGGATCTTTTGCAGTTGGAAGAATTCGCTAAATATGGTGAGGTGTACACTACTACTGAAGATGGTAGTTACGGAGAAAAGGGATATGTTACTCAACATTCTATATTAGGCAAAGTACAATTTGAGCAGATTTACACTTGTGGTCCCAAACCTATGATGATGGCTGTGGCAAAATATGCCAAAAGTAATCAGATAGAATGTGAAGTCTCTTTGGAAAATACGATGGCTTGTGGTATCGGTGCATGTTTATGTTGTGTGGAAAATACGACAGAAGGTCACTTGTGTGTATGCAAAGAAGGTCCTGTTTTTAATATAAAGAAACTATTATGGCAGATTTAAATGTAAATATTGGCGAATTGAAAATGAAGAATCCGGTGATGACAGCATCCGGTACATTTGGATACGGTGAAGAGTTCTCTGACTTCATTGATATAGCGCGAATAGGTGGTATTATTGTAAAGGGTACTACTCTTCACAAACGTGAAGGGAATCCTTATCCACGTATGGCTGAGACTCCTTCGGGGATGTTAAACGCTGTGGGACTGCAAAATAAGGGCGTTGAGTACTTTGTAGAACATATATATCCTCGCATAAAAGACATAGAAACGAATATGATTGTAAACGTTTCGGGTTCTACTATCGAAGATTATGTGAAAACAGCCGAAATTATTAATGAACTTGACAAAATTCCTGCTATAGAGTTAAATATTTCCTGCCCCAATGTAAAGCAAGGTGGTATGGCTTTTGGTGTGTCAGCAAAAGGTGCGTCAGAAGTAGTGAAAGCAGTACGTTCTGCTTACAAAAAGACACTTATCGTAAAACTCTCTCCAAACGTCACAGATATCACTGAAATAGCTCGTGCAGCGGAAGAAAGTGGTGCAGATAGTGTATCATTAATCAATACATTATTGGGAATGGCAATCGATGCGGAGCGTAGACGTCCCATTTTATCCACTATAACGGGTGGAATGTCCGGAGCCGCCGTAAAACCTATCGCATTACGTATGGTATGGCAAGTTGCTAAAGCGGTAAATATTCCTGTCATAGGATTAGGCGGGATTATGGATTGGAAAGATGCGGTTGAATTCATGCTTGCGGGTGCATCTGCCATTCAGATCGGTACGGCAAATTTCATAGATCCGGCTGTTACCATCAAAGTGGAAGATGGTATAAATAATTACTTAGATAGACATGGATATAAGTCTGTGAAGGAAATTATAGGTGCGCTTGAGGTATAACTGCAAACATACAATAACTATTCGCACTAAATATATGAGAAAAATGTTATTCTACCTTCAAGTTTTGATCTGTGAAATTGAATATGAAATGGCGAACGAATAAGATGTTTGTGTTTAGTGTGAAGAGTGAGAGCTAAAATCTCCAAGCGGAGGATATAATAAAAACGACAGCAGGAAATAACTTATTTCCTGCTGTCGTTTTTATTTACATATCGTTTTTATTCTTCCAGCAAGTCGGGACGAAGTTTCTTGGTGCGCTCCAAAGATTGTTGCAGTTCCCATTCTTTAATCTTGGCTTCATGACCGGATAAAAGAATCTCGGGAACTTTCCAGCCTTTATAGTCGGCAGGACGAGTATATACAGGTGCTGCCAGCAAATTATCTTGGAAAGAATCGGAAAGTGCAGATTGTTCGTCGGAGATGACTCCCGGAATGATGCGTACAATAGCGTCGGCCATGACTGCCGCAGCTAATTCGCCACCTGTCAGGACGTAATCTCCGATACTGATTTCTTTAGTGATCAGGTGCTCGCGGATACGATAGTCAATTCCTTTGAAATGTCCACAAAGGATAATAAGATTCTGTGCTAAAGACAGATTGTTGGCCATAGGCTGGTTGAATTGTTCTCCGTCGGGGGTTGTGAAGATTACTTCATCGTACTCTCGCTCCGCTTTGAGAGCATTGATGCAACGCTCGATAGGCTCTATTTTCATGACCATTCCGGCAAAGCCGCCAAAAGGATAATCATCGACACGGCGGTATTTATCTTCAGTGTAGTCACGCAGATTGTGAATATGGATTTCTGCAAGTCCTTTGTTCTGAGCCCGTTTCATAATGGAACAATTGAAGAATCCCTCAATCATTTCGGGCAAAACCGTTATAATATCAATACGCATAATCTTTAATTTTTCGCAAAAGTACAAATATTCAAAGATAAACCCGTATTTTTGCCTTAAACAATCAAAGAAATATGGATATAAAAGGAAGAATAGAGGAATTGCGTGCTGAACTTCATCGGCATAACTATAATTATTACGTGTTGAATGCTCCTGAAATATCGGATAGGGAGTTTGATGACAAGATGCGTGAACTCCAGGATTTGGAGGAGGCTCACCCGGAATATAAAGATGAGAATTCGCCTACTATGCGTGTGGGTAGTGATTTGAACAAGAACTTTACGCAGGTAGCACATAAATATCCTATGTTATCATTGGCGAACACATATTCGGAGGAGGAAGTCACCGATTTCTATGAACGTGTCCGTAAGGCTCTTAATGAAGATTTTGAGATTTGCTGTGAGATGAAATATGATGGAACATCAATCTCATTGACTTATGAGGATGGAAAATTAGTTCGGGCGGTTACTCGTGGAGATGGTGAGAAAGGTGATGATGTGACGGATAATGTGAAAACGATTCGTTCTATTCCGCTTGTGCTTCACGGTGATAACTATCCTGCCTCATTTGAAATTCGTGGGGAGATTCTTATGCCGTGGGAAGTATTTGAAGCATTGAATCGAGAAAAGGAGGTCCGTGAGGAACCACTTTTTGCTAATCCAAGAAATGCAGCTTCCGGAACATTGAAGTTGCAAAATTCTTCAGTTGTCGCTTCCCGTAAATTGGATGCGTATTTATATTATCTTTTAGGAGAGAATCTGCCTTGCGACGGACATTACGAAAATCTTCAGGAAGCGGCAAAATGGGGCTTTAAAATATCTGATCTAATGCGTAAATGTCAAACATTAGAGGAGGTTTTTGAATTTATAAATTATTGGGATGTAGAACGTAAAAACTTACCGGTTGCTACGGATGGGATTGTGTTAAAGGTAAATAGCTTGAGGCAGCAAAAGAATTTGGGGTTTACGGCTAAATCTCCCAGATGGGCTATTGCTTACAAGTTCCAGGCGGAGCGGGCTTTGACTCGTTTGAATAAAGTGACTTATCAAGTCGGTAGAACGGGGGCTGTTACTCCTGTGGCTAATTTGGATCCGGTACAGCTCTCGGGAACTGTCGTGAAACGTGCATCCTTACATAATGCTGATATAATCGAAGGACTTGATTTGCACATTGGAGATATGGTTTATGTGGAAAAAGGTGGTGAGATTATTCCTAAAATCACGGGTGTGGATGTAGATGCACGTAGTTTTATGGTTGGTGAGAAGGTCAGGTTCATCACTACTTGTCCTGAATGTGGCAGTAAATTAGTCAGGTATGAAGGGGAAGCTGCTCATTATTGTCCTAATGAAACGGCTTGCCCTCCTCAGATTAAAGGTAAGATAGAGCATTTTATTAGTCGGAAAGCTATGGATATCGATGGTTTAGGTCCAGAGACGGTTGATATGTTTTATCGCTTAGGTTTAATTCATAATACCGCTGATTTGTATAAACTCACAATAGACGACATTAAAGGATTGGAGCGTATGGGGGAAAAATCAGCTGAGAATATTGTAACAGGAATTGCCCAGAGCAAAGCAGTTCCTTTCGAACGTGTTATTTTTGCTCTGGGAATCCGCTTTGTGGGTGAAACAGTTGCAAAAAAGATTGCGAAGTCGTTTGAAAATATAGATGAGTTGAAACGGGCGGATCTTGAAAGATTAGTAAGTATCGATGAAATCGGTGAGAAAATAGCCCAGAGTATTCTTACGTATTTTGCAAATGAGGCTAATTGCGAGTTGGTGAACAGGTTGAAAGAGGCTGGGCTGCAGTTTTATCGTACTGAAGAAGATTTGAGTGGGTATACTGATAAGTTAGCGGGACAGTCTATTGTTATCAGCGGTGTGTTTATCCACCATTCGCGTGACGAATATAGATTATAATTAAAACTCATGATACAGACTAAATTGAAAGGAATGGGGGTAGCACTGATTACTCCTTTCAAAGAGGATGAGAGTGTTGACTATGACGCGCTAATGCGTATGGTAGACTATTTATTACAGAATAATGCGGATTTCCTGTGTGTGCTGGGAACTACGGCTGAAACGCCGACTCTTACTGAGGAAGAAAAGAAAACTATTAAAAAAATGGTGATTGACCGCGTTAACGGAAGAGTCCCTATTCTGTTAGGTGTAGGTGGTAATAACACTCGGGCTGTTGTGGAGACATTGAAGAATGATGATTTCACAGGAGTCGACGCTATATTGTCTGTTGTGCCATATTATAACAAGCCTTCTCAAGAAGGTATTTATCAGCATTATAAGGCTATTGCCGAAGCAACGGAACTTCCTATTGTGTTGTATAATGTTCCGGGACGTACAGGTGTGAATATGACTGCTGAAACGACTTTGCGTATCGCACGTAACTTCAGTAATGTGATTGCTATAAAAGAAGCCTCCGGTAATATTACACAGATGGATGATATCATTAAAAATAAACCTGAGAATTTTAATGTTATATCCGGAGATGATGGCATCACTTTTCCTCTTATTACTTTAGGAGCTGTTGGCGTTATTTCGGTAATAGGAAATGCTTTTCCCCGTGAGTTTAGCCGTATGACTCGCTTGGCTCTTCAAGGAGACTTTGCTAACGCGCTGGCTATCCATCATAGATTTACAGAATTGTTTAATCTATTATTTGTAGATGGGAATCCGGCCGGTGTGAAATCAATGTTGAATGCAATGGGAATGATTGAAAATAAACTTCGGTTGCCACTAGTACCTACGCGCATTACTACGTTTGAAGCTATTCGTAAAGTTTTGAATGAGCTGAATATTAAATGCTGATTACAGGAGATATTATCAATTTCTGATATATTTATCTAACAAAGGTTCGCCCTTCACCTTTTCATTCTCTATTATCAATAGTTGGATGAAGGTGAAGGGTGATTTTTTTCGATAAAATGGGGCAAAAAAAGAAATCCTCCACATGAAATGCAGAGGAGTGATCGCGACAGGATTCAAACCTGTAACCGGCTGATCCGTAGTCAGCTACTCTATTCAGTTGAGCTACGCGACCATTATTTTGTTTTAACGGGTGCAAAGATACGGACTTTTCCCGAACTAGCAAGCTTTTCAACGACTTTTTTGTAGAAAAATTATTCTATAAACCGATAATTAAACAGTTGCAAACCTATGCTTAACCCCACGTTCCACTCTTTTCTTGGTGAACTATAATGATTTACATACGCAGAGATGTCTCCGAAAGGTAATTGGCATACCACAGAAATTTCTCCCAGATATTCGAATTTAGAAAACGCTTTTCCATAGTATGCTTTATTTAGTGAGTTTTTCTCAATCGGATAAATCGGCATAAATCCATAGAATTCTCCTCGAAGATGGAACATTTGATTTAAACGGTAGACCGGCCGAATGCCGACACCTACAAACTGATTGGCACGGAAAGCTTCATTATATGTCATTTTACTATGTAATGTGGGAGAGAATTCTCCAGCTTGCATCATTGTTGCTGTATAATTCTCAGAAAAGTTTTTGGAGGCATATAATGCTTTCAAATACCAGCCCAGAACCCAATGCTCACTCATATTATGGTATTTTTCCTTCATATAGGATAATTGCAGCCAAGAGTGGTGTTTCCTATTACTATTATCGCTAGTTGTCCCTTCACCAGGATAGAATCGTTCTCTTCCAACAAAAATTTGGGCTACAAGAGCTTCTCTGTATCCACGTGTGGGATATTGGCGGGCATTAAGGGTGCTTCCATTAAAGCTAATGGATCCCCCTAATAAATTATAACGGCTTTTGTCGTATTTGTCATTCCCGAAATCTATGATGTTTTTCTGAAAATATTTATCTTCTATTTTTGCGATTCCTATGCCGAATTCAGCTCGTTTACTTGAAAGAAAAGGTAAGCCTACTTGTAACTTTAAAAAGCGTTCGTCTTTTTGGTTAAAAGCCGGCTTGTCATTTCTAGAAAAAAGCTTGTCCTTTTTGAAATAATCGAAAGTGCTGATTGAACCTATGAGACGATATGACGTAGGTATAGCTGTGGCGAAATCTATCTTTGCCATAAATTGGATATTGTTATAGATCTTTCCAAGTTGTCCATCAAGAACAAATTCTTTAGCATAGTAATTCAAATCCTGATAACTCAGTCCTAGATAAATCTGATTGGAGTTGGAAGTAGATATATTCCCACCCAATCTTACTGCAAAATTATTCTCTAGTTTGACTTTTAAATGCAGGTCGTAAGTATCATCTTCCGGATTGTAAATCGCATGAGGAATGATTTCAGAAATCATTTTGTCTGAAAGCAGTCGAAAATAGCCTTGTTTTAAATCCTCATAGGTGAATTCTTTATTGTCCGATTTATGAAATTCTCTTTTTATGTAGGCTTGTTGTTGGGGATTGGCGCCATCAATAATAATATTTTTAAAGCGTAATTCGGGAAAATTGCTTTTATACACCATTCTTCTTAAACGTATATTGTCTGCGTTTACACGTCGGTGAATGCGACTCTTGAGCGAGTCCATCATGCTGATAGTGCGATTATATCCTATATCATGCAGTTCGTCAATGCGTTGGAAATCCATCAAATTGACATTGTCATATTTGAAAGTCATAGATATTCCTACAGAATCGGGAATGGAATAGTCGGTTTTTTGCATTACCATATTTTCTATCTGACTCATAAGGTCATCTTCTTTAGGCTTGGTGGGATTGGTAGATACAATGCTTCCTATAATAATGTCAGGATGAAAATCATCTTTCATGACATCTGTAGGGAAATTGTTGTAAATCCCTCCATCATAAGCTAACACATTGTTTATTTCAATAGGCTTGAACATGAATGGAAAGCTCATTGAAGCTCTGACCGCATCTCCTAGATCTCCGTTTCTCATTATCAATTGCTGCTTGTTATATACATCGGACGCAATACAACGGAAAGGAACGAAGAGCTTATCAAAATCTCCTTTACATGCAGCTGTAGCACGTGCGTACAGATCAACAAAAACGAGATTCATCTGAATCGGATTCACTACGCTGGTGGGAAGAAACTGTGGTTTCAGGTTCTTTAGCGAGTCTTTGAATGAAAAACGAATATTAAAGAATTCAGGAGTCGGGAGATTTTTCTTGAAATGATATACATACTTTTCTTCCACTTCTCCGGAATACCATCGTTTGAAGTCTTCAGACTTTAACAGTTCCACCATATCATCGGGAGAATATCCCATAGCATATAAGGAGCCGATGATGGCCCCCATAGAGGTACCTGCAATATAATCAATAGGTATATTGTTTTCTTCTAAAGCGCGGATAATACCAATATGCGTTAATCCTTTTGCACCGCCGCCGCTTAATACTAATCCTACTTTTTGGGCATGGATAGCCGGAATAGTCAGCCATAAAGTAATTAACACAAAAAGAATTTTTCTCATAACCCAAGTCAAGCAATTGATATTTCTGTCTATTAAGTGTTCAAATATATGCAATACTTTTCAATTTATCGATATTTTGCCACTTGTTTTAAAGTGAAAAAGAGCATTACAACGTGAATTTAACGTTGAATGCTCTTTTGAAAGTTATGTAATGTTTAAAAGGGGCGATGTTAAATCAGCTCAATGCTACGTTTTACGAAGTTGTTCAATGCTTCACCTCTTAACATATTATTTTGCAATAAAGCTAAGTCAATCAGTTGACGGATAACTTTATTATTGCTGGCATAACCTGCGAAGATAGCTTCTTTCTTACTCTTCAGATCATCCCATTTCTTATCTAAATCATTTAGTTCATCTTTTTCAGCTGTTGGGATATCTTCATCTTTCTTACCTTTCTGCTTATCTTTCAACTCATTGCGTTTTTTGTTGATGCTATCCATTTCAGATTGTATCGGGGTTACCTCTGCATGGCAAGCTCCTTCTTCTTCATTTAATACTTGTTTTATCAGTTTGTGGTCGGAATTCAGTATTAAATTGAACATATCAGGCATTTCGCCATAGAAACTCATTCCGGCTTGTATGTTTGCCATTTCTTTCATACGACGCATATATTCGCTTTGAGTAATCATTACCGGAGCAGAATTTTCTCCCAATGCTTGTGTCATGACATTAAACTCGACTTTATCCATTTTAGGAAGTTGACTTTTGAAGGCTGTTGTGATAGCATCTTGCTTGTCTGCTTCCAATATTTCGCCTTTCTTATCTTCTTTAACGATAAGATTGTCGATAACATCACTATCAACACGGGTAAAGCGAGACTTCTCCAGCTTTTGTTCCAACATGCTTATCATAGCTACGTCTAACTGGCCATCCATAAGCAAAACATTGTATCCTTTATTGGTGGCAGCTTCAATGTAACTATATTGTTCATCTTTGTTGTTAGCATACAGATAGATCAGATTTCCATCTTTATCTGTTTGATTATCTTTAATAAGAGTCTGGTATTCTTCGAATGTGTAATGCTTGTCATTTGTATCGGTGAAAAGGGCAAATTTTTGCGCTTTATCATAGAAGTCCTCTTGTGTGAGCATTCCATAATTGATAAATATTTTTAAATCATTCCACTTTTCTTCAAATTGTTTGCGATCATTCTTGAAGATGGATTGCAGACGGTCGGAAACTTTCTTTGTGATATAGGTTGAGATTTTCTTCACGTTTGAATCACTCTGTAAATATGACCGGGAAACATTCAACGGAATGTCTGGAGAATCTATCACTCCATGCAACAGTGTCAAGAAGTCCGGCACAATACCTTCAACAGAATCTGTAACATATACCTGATTGCAATATAATTGAATTTTGTTTTTATTTAGTTCAATATTGCTTTTTACTTTCGGGAAATAAAGAATTCCAGTCAAATGGAATGGGTAGTCGACATTCAGATGAATCCAGAAAAGTGGTTCGTCAGACATCGGATACAACTTACTATAGAATGATTTGTAATCTTCATCCGATAGTTCGCTAGGTTTGCGAGTCCATAGGGGAGTTGTATCATTGATGATATTATCTTCGGCTGTATCTATCTGTTTGCCATCTTTCCATTCTTTTTTCTTCCCAAATGCAATAGGAACAGGAAGGAAACTGCAATATTTCTTCAAAAGTCCGGAGATGCGGGCTTCTTCAAGAAATTCCTTGCAGTCATCATCAATGTACAAGATGATATCCGAGCCTCGATCTGCTTTTTCCACTTCTTCAATTGTAAATTCAGGACTACCGTCGCAAGTCCATTTTACAGCTTGTGCGCCGTCTTTATATGACTTAGTGATTATTTCTACTTTCTTTGCAACCATAAAAGCAGAATAGAAACCTAATCCGAAATGACCAATGATGGCATTTGCGTCATTTTTGTATTTCTCGAGGAAATCATTTGCTCCAGAGAATGCAATCTGATTGATGTACTTTTCGATTTCTTCTGCAGTCAGACCAATACCGCGATCGGAAATGGTAATAGTATCTTTGCCTAATTCAACATGAATGGTTAAATCACCTAACTCACCTTTAAACTCTCCGATAGAAGCTAGTGTATTCAGCTTCTGAGTAGCGTCTACTGCATTGGATACTAACTCACGAAGAAAAATCTCATGGTCACTATACAAGAACTTTTTGATAATAGGAAAAATGTTCTCTGTTGTAACTCCAATATTACCTTTCTGCATAATACGTATATTTTTTAGTTTATCTATTGATTAATTTTAATTGATACTTACTCAGGTAGAGACAAAAAAAATGCCAGACCCGAAGGTCTGACATTATGACATACTTAATATTGATTCCAAACATGGACAATATAATCTTATTCTTGAGTAATAGCTTTCATTTCTAATTCACCCTTTTCTCCATTAAGAGAGACTTGAATGATGTCTTTTTCTTTTAAAGACGAAGAAATGATGAGTTCTGATAACCCGTCTTCCAAATAGGTTTGAATAGCTCGTTTTAAAGGACGGGCACCATACTGCACATCGTATCCTTTGGTTGCTATGAACTCTTTCGCTTTATCTTCGATAATTAATTTATATCCAATAGATTCAATTCTATTATATAATCCTTTCAGCTCTATATCAATAATCTTTGTAATTGCTTCCAGAGAGAGCTGGTCGAATGTGATAATTTCATCTACTCGATTAATAAATTCAGGAGCGAATGATTTATTTAAAGCTTTTTGGATTACACTTCGCGAGAATTCTTTGTCGTCAAGGCGGCTTTGTGTTGCAAATCCGACCCCTCGTCCAAATTCTTTCAACTGACGGGTTCCGATATTGGAGGTCATGATGATAACAGTATTTTTAAAGTCTACCATCCTGCCATAACTGTCAGTCAGACGTCCTTCATCCATTACTTGAAGCAAGATATTGAATACATCCGGATGCGCTTTTTCTATTTCATCAAGCAATACAATAGAATATGGTTTGCGGCGTACTTTTTCTGTTAATTGTCCCCCTTCTTCATATCCTACGTATCCCGGAGGTGCTCCGACCAGTCGTGAAACCGTAAATTTCTCCATATACTCACTCATGTCTATACGAATCAGTGCATCGGCTGAACCAAACATATATTTGGCTAATTCTTTGGCTAAATGGGTCTTACCAACCCCCGTTGGACCTAAAAACATGAATGTGCCAATTGGTTTATTGGGATCTTTTAATCCTACACGGCTTCGCAATATTGCTTTTACCAACTTTTCTATGGCCGTATCTTGCGCTATGACTTTAGATTGCAGATCTTCTTTCATGCCGGCTAGCTTAACACCTTCGGCTTGTGCCATACGTTGTACAGGAATACCTGACATCATTGATATAACGTTGGCGATCTCTTCTGCATCAACGGTCTGCCTATTTTCCTTCAGACTGGCTTCCCACTCTTTTTTCATCTCGTCTAATCGAAGAGAGAATTCTTTTTCTTTATCCCGAAAACTGGCTGCAAGTTCAAAGTTCTGAGATTTAACTGCTTCATTTTTCTTACTTTTAGCTTCTTCGATCAATTTTTCCTGCTCTTCTATCTCTTTAGGAACATTAATGTTAGTAAGATGTACCCGTGAACCGGCTTCATCCAAAGCATCAATAGCCTTATCAGGGAAATTGCGATCTGTGATATAGCGGTCTGTCAGCTTGACACATGCTTCCAATGCTTCATCAGTATAAAAAACATTATGATGGTCTTCATACTTATCCTTGATGTTATGTAAAATTTGAAGAGTTTCCTCAGCCGTAGTTGGTTCTACTATTACTTTTTGGAAACGACGTTCAAGAGCACCGTCTTTTTCAATATTCTTACGGTACTCATCAAGGGTGGTAGCGCCAATACATTGTATTTCTCCTCTAGCCAATGCCGGTTTTAACATATTCGCAGCGTCCATAGAGCCTGCAGCCGACCCTGCACCTACAATTGTGTGAATCTCATCGACAAACAGAATTATATTGGGATTCTTCTGTAACTCATTTAGAATGGAACGAATACGCTCTTCAAATTGTCCGCGATATTTGGTACCCGCTACGACAGCTGTCATATCCAGAGCCACAACTCGTTTATCAAACAAAATTCGTGAAACCTTTTTCTGAGTAATTCTTAAAGCAAGTCCCTCAACAATAGCTGATTTCCCTACACCCGGTTCACCTATTAGAATAGGGTTGTTTTTTTTACGGCGGCTTAAGATTTGGGCCAAACGTTCAATTTCTTTTTCTCTGCCGACTACTGGATCTAATTTTCCTTCTTCTGCCGCTTTTGTCATATCCGTACCGAAATTGTCAAGTACCGGTGTGTCATTAGATGGCTTTTTCGAAGCTGTTTGTGCCTGTTGACGCTCTTCAGTATTGCCTCTTCCGCTTGAGCGGGGGGAAGACATTTCTTCATCTTCATCGTCATCTTCAGTAAACATTCCAGCATTTATGTCTGGCTGCAATGTCACCTGTTCCAATACTTTTGCGTAATTGATGTTATTTGCTTCAAGTATGGAGGCTGCTACATTCTTTTTTTCTCTTAAAATTGCCAACAGAACATGTTCTGTGTCAGCGATGTTACTTTTCATTCCACGTGCTTCTAAAATACACATTTTTAATATTTTTGCCGCGTCATTAGACAACGACACTTCTGCGTCAGGTAATAACATATCATCAGCTTCTACCTTTAGCTGAGTTTCAATCTGCTGTTTGATGGCAGTCAGATTGGGATTGAGTTTAGACAATATCTCGATAGCTTTTCCTTCACCGTCACGCAGCATACCCAGAAGCAGGTGTTCTGGACCTATGTACCTACTTCTCAACCGATTCGCTTCTTCTTTACTATAGACGATAATGTCGGAAACTCTTTGTGAGAATTGATTATTCATACTTTCTTCCTTCTTTTCTAAGGGTTATTCACTCGCAAATATACGCATTAAATCAAGTTTGTATTGCAATATTTGCTTTATTTCTTATATCTACAAATGGCGTGCCATAAAAATGCTACATTTGCATTATATATAATAAGGTATAACAAATGGCTGGATGCTTTTTGCCGATATTCCATAGCCTTTATAGCCTAATTTATTATTTTTCTCTTTTTGTTTTCGTATTTTAAAGCTTTTCCGGATGTTAGAGATGGATTTAAGCCCGTTCACCGTAGAATTTTATACGGAATGATGGAATTGGGTAATACTTCAGATAAACCTTATAAGAAATCAGCCAGAATTGTTGGTGAAGTACTTGGTAAGTATCATCCTCATGGAGATTTTTCTGTTTATCTTGCAATGGTTCGTATGGCTCAGGAGTGGGCGATGCGTTATCCTTTGGTAGACGGACAGGGTAATTTTGGTTCGGTAGACGGTGATAGCCCTGCTGCTATGCGTTATACGGAGGCACGTCTTAATAAGCTGGGTGAAGCGATGATGGATGACTTGTATAAGGAAACCGTAGATTTTGAGCCTAACTTTGATAATACTTTGGTTGAACCTAAGGTTATGCCAACTCGAATTCCTAATCTTTTAGTGAATGGTGCATCTGGTATTGCCGTGGGTATGGCTACCAATATGCCTCCACATAATCTTTCTGAAGTTATAGATGCTTGTGATGCATATATTGATAATCCGGAAATTACAGTGGAAGAGTTGATGGAGTTTGTGAAAGCTCCGGATTTTCCTACAGGCGGATATATATATGGTGTAAGTGGTGTGCGTGAGGCTTATCTGACAGGTCGTGGACGTGTAGTTATGCGTGCGAGAGCTGAAATTGAAAGCGGGCAGGCACATGATAAAATTGTAATCACCGAGATTCCCTATAATGTAAATAAGGCAGAATTGATTAAGTATATCGCTGACCTTGTTAACGATAAGAAAATAGAAGGCATCTCGAATGCTAATGATGAGTCTGACCGTGATGGTATGCGTATCGTTATTGACGTAAAACGTGATGCAAATGCAAGTGTAGTGCTGAATAAACTTTATAAGATGACAGCTTTACAGACATCTTTTGGTGTGAATAATGTTGCTTTGATACACGGACGTCCAAAGACATTAAATCTGAGAGATTTAATAAAATATTTCATAGAACATAGACGCGAGGTCGTAATTCGTCGTACTCAGTTCGAACTTCGTAAAGCAAAAGAGCGGGCACATATTCTTGAAGGTTTAATTATTGCTTCGGATAATATTGATGAAGTAATTCGTATTATCCGTGCTGCTAAAACGCCCAATGATGCTATAGCAGGCTTGATAGAACGTTTCAACCTGACAGAAATTCAGTCGCGTGCTATTGTAGAAATGCGTTTGCGCCAGTTGACTGGTTTGATGCAGGATCAGCTTCATGCGGAATACGAGGAAATCATGAAGCAGATTGCTTATTTGGAAAGTATTCTGGCTGATGATGAAGTATGCCGTAAGGTAATGAAAGATGAACTGCTGGAAGTGAAAGCAAAATATGGGGATGAACGCCGTTCAGAGATTGTATATTCTTCAGAAGAGTTTAATCCGGAAGATTTCTACGCTGATGACCAAATGATTATCACCATTTCTCATATGGGATATATCAAGCGTACTCCTTTAACAGAATTCCGCGCACAGAATCGTGGTGGGGTAGGTTCTAAGGGAACAGAAACTCGTGATGAAGACTTTGTAGAGCATATTTATCCGGCTACCATGCACAATACCATGATGTTCTTTACACAAAAAGGTAAGTGTTATTGGTTGAAAGTGTATGAGATACCTGAAGGAACGAAGAACTCTAAGGGGCGTGCTATTCAGAATTTGTTGAATATTGATTCAGATGATAATGTAACGGCATATTTGCGTGTGAAGAGTTTAGAGGATTCAGAGTTCATCAATAGCCACTATGTATTATTCTGTACTAAGAAAGGTGTAATAAAGAAAACATTGTTAGAACAATATTCTCGTCCTCGCCAGAATGGTGTAAATGCTATTACGATTCGCGAAGATGACAGTGTTATCGAAGTTCGTATGACGAATGGAAATAATGAAATTATCATTGCCAACCGTAATGGACGTGCAATTCGTTTCCATGAAGCAGCAGTGCGTGTTATGGGACGTACAGCAACGGGGGTGCGTGGTATTACATTAGATAACGATGGTCAGGATGAAGTTGTGGGAATGATTTGCATTAAGGACTTGGAGACGGAATCTGTAATGGTTGTTTCTGAGCAAGGATATGGTAAACGTTCTGAAATTGAAGACTATCGTAAGACCAACCGTGGAGGTAAGGGTGTGAAAACAATGAATATTACTGAAAAAACGGGTAAATTGGTAACGATTAAATCTGTAACAGATGAAAATGATTTGATGATTATCAATAAATCCGGTATCACAATTCGTTTGAAGGTAGCAGATGTTCGTATCATGGGGCGTGCTACCCAAGGTGTCCGTTTGATTAATCTTGAAAAACGCAATGATCAGATTGGTTCAGTATGTAAAGTCATGACTGAAAGTCTTGAGGATGAAATACCGGAAGAAGAAGTAGAGGGTACTATTGTGAGTGATCCTAATACTGATGCTCCTGATATTGACAATGATGATACGTCAGATGTAAATGAGAACGAAAGTAATAACATTGAGGAATAGACATAATATTAATAATTAATCAAACAACAATCATGAAAAGAGTATTATTTTCTATGGTTTTATTGATGGCTGTTAGCTTCTCTTTTGCTCAAATGAAAAATGTAAAAGAAGCGAAGAGCATAGCTAATGACGTAAAACCTAATTTTAAGCAGGCTGAACAGCTTATTAAGGAAGCTATGAAGAATCCTGAAACAAAGGATCTTGCTGAAACATGGGATGTTGCTGGATTTATCCAGAAACGTATCAACGAAGAGCAGATGAAAAATGCTTTTTTGAGAAAACCGTATGATACATTGAAAGTGTATAATAGCATATTGAAGATGTATGAGTATTATACTAAGTGTGACGATCTGGCTCAAGTACCCAATGAAAAGGGCAAAATTAAAAATAAATATCGGAAGGCGAATGCTTCTAGTATGTTGGCCGAACGTCCGAATTTGATCAATGGTGGTATTCAATATTTTAATTTGGATAAGAATAAAGAAGCGTTGAAATTCTTCGCAACATACGTAGAGTCAGCTTCATATCCTATGTTAGCTGATAAAGAGATTGCTAAAAACGATACTCTTCTTCCGCAGATTGCTTATTATGCAACATTGGCAGCTGATAGAGTAGGTAATAAAGATGCGATTATCAAGTATGCTCCGATGGCTTTGTCAGATAAAGATGGTGGCAAGTTTGCAATGCAATTAATGGCTGATGCTTATAAAGCTAAGGGGGACACAGTAGCATGGATCAAAGCTTTGGAAGAAGGTATTCTTAAATTTCCAGGAAATGATTATTTCTTTGCCAATTTGGTTGATTATTATAATAGTTCTAATCAAGCCTCTAAGGCTATGGAGTTTGCTGACAGAATGCTGTCTAATGATCCGAATAATAAGCTGTATTTATATGTAAAGGCATATCTTTATCATAACATGAAAGAATATGATAATGCAATTGAATTCTATAAAAAGGCTATTGCTGCTGATCCGGAATATGCAGAAGCATACTCTAATGTAGGTTTAGTGTATTTGATGAAAGCGCAGGATTATGCTGATAAAGCAACGACGGATATTAATGATCCTAAGTATGCTGAAGCACAGGCTGTAGTAAAGAAGTTCTATGAAGAAGCTAAGCCTTTTTATGAGAAAGCCCGTGCTTTGAAACCAGACCAGAAAGATTTGTGGTTGCAAGGACTTTACCGTGTTTATTATAACTTGAATATGGGACCGGAATTTGAAGAAATTGATAAGATGATGAAGTAATAATTCTTTCTCCATATGAGATTAGTAAAGAAGGTCGCTTCCTTAGTGGCCTTCTTTTTTATGTTTAAATGGATTTTGTAGATTGAAGTAGAGGGCTAATAAAACAGAAAAGGAGCAAAGTTTTATTATTTACTCCTTTTATATATTAAACATAATATTGATTATAAACAAGCTATATTTGCAATATAAAAATAAAACAAAGTATTACTCTTAAAAAATCGAATTATGAAGGCTTTAAAATTGACTTACATTGTAGTATTGCAAAATTCTGAAAATGAGAAAGTTGCTCTTGCTTATACAGGTACTTTTAATCAAGTGGTTAAAAAAGCAAAGTTTGCTTGTCCTGCTAATTATTTTATCCGTGAAATTAAAGTTGCATAATTCTGTTTACTATGAAAAAGTGTGAAAAGTATAACATGAAAAAAGCTTTTGAAGAAAAGCGTGATTTTGACTTTACTATCTATATGGTAATTCATCCTTCTTTTGTTTCCCGTTCTACAAAGTTAGTTCCCGTTCATCGCTTTACTCTCTTTGCTCTCACTGTTCTTGAAGCTAGTAAGATAACTAGGTCTATCAGTGTTTTACCTCAATATGTTTGTACAATGTCTTTAATTACTGAATAATGAAATTATCTAATGACCAAATTAACCGTATCGTCCAGGCTATTGTTACGGCTATTGTTACTATTTGTAATATTATTCTAGTTTCTTCGTGTGCTGTTACTATGTCTATGAGTGTTCAAAAGAATAATTCCAGCTCTACTCAAAAAGTTGATTCTTCTACTGATTCTCGTAATGATTCTACGCATCTTGATTTATCGCCAAATTTCTAATTATGTTACAAAATCCTTTTTGTAAGTGCTTGCATCCTAAACGTATAACTAATCCTTATACGCATGAATCTATGGTAGTTCCTTGTGGACATTGTGAAGCCTGTACACTTGCTAAAAACTCCCGTTATGCCTTTCAATGTGATTTGGAAAGTTATGTTTCTAGACATACCCTATTTATTACTCTTACTTATGCTAATCGTTTTATTCCTCGTGCTACTATTGTTGATTCTCTTGAGCGTCCGTTTGGTAATGATTTGGTAGATAAGGAAACTGGTGAAATTCTTGGTGCTGCTGATTTATCCTCTACTGATATTGATAGATTACTTAATAAATTCTATCTTTTTGGTGATGTCCCCTATTTGCGAAAAACTGATTTACAATTATTTTTTAAAAGATTTCGTTATTATGTCTCTAAAAAACTCCCCTGTGAAAAAGTGCGTTACTTTGCCGTTGGCGAATACGGACCTGTACACTTCCGCCCGCATTATCATATCTTATTATTCCTCCAATCAGATGAAGCGTTATCGGTATGTTCAGAGGCTTTATCTCAAGCATGGTCTTTTGGTCGTGTCGATTGTCAAGTCTCCAAAGGTAAGTGTTCATCATATGTTGCGTCATATGTTAATAGCTCTTGCACTATACCCAAAGTTTTTAAAATACGTTCCGTCAGTCCGTTCTGCGTTCATTCTCAGAAATTGGGTCAGAAGTTTCTTGCTTGTGAACGAGAAAAAATATACTCGCTTACCCCTGAGTGCTTTATTAAAAGAAGCATCGTACTCAATGGAAAATATAAAGAGTTTGATTTATGGCGGTCGTATTACTCTTATTTCTACCCAAAGTGTAAAGGATTTGCTACTAAATCTTCACGTGAACGTGCTTACTCTTACTCAATCTATGATACAGCGCGGAACTTATTCCCCGAAGCTTCTACAACGTTATCACTTGCAAAAGAAATAGCTGTTTATATACATGATTTTCATAGTACTAAATCTACTTATTTGATTGATTTGTTTGGTTCTTGTTCTGACCAGTCTAAATTATTTGAATTGGCAGATTACTTTTGTGATTATGAGAATATTTCTTGTCCTGTTGATTCTGTTGATTTTGATTTGTTTGTCCATCGTATTTATTCGGAACTGCTTGTTTCTAAACATTTCCTTTATTTTGTTTGTACTCATAATACATTGACAGAGCGTAAAATTAAACTCCGTTTGATTGAGGATTTTTATTCCCGTTTGGAATATATGCATTTGACTGATTTTTTTGAATCTCAAAGATTGTTTTTTGAATCTGATTTGATTGGTGATGCTGATTTACTTACTAATGAATGGGAAAATACCTATTATCCTTATTTTTATTGTAATGTTCATACGGATTTTAATTCCTTTCGTACAACTCCTGTTTATAAACTTTATAGTTCTGAAATTAAAAAGCTCTTTAATGACCGTATAAAGCATAAAAAATTGAATGATGCTAATAAGATTTTTTTTGATTAATGTCTAACTTAAATTATTTTGCTTATGGCTAATATTATGACTCTTAAGTCTTTGCGGAATAAACCGTCTCGTAATGGTTTTGATCTTTCCTCAAAGCGTAATTTTACTGCTAAATCCGGTGAATTGCTTCCTGTTCGTTGTTGGGAGGTTCTTCCAGGTGATTCTTGGTCTATTGATTTGAAATCTTTCACTCGTACACAGCCGTTAAATACTGCTGCTTTTGCGCGTATGCGTGAATATTATGATTTTTATTTTGTCCCTTATGACCTTCTTTGGAATAAGGCGAATACTGTTCTTACCCAAATGTATGATAATGTCCAACACGCTACCTCTTTAGACCCTGTTAGGAATGTTTTGTTGAAAGGTGACATGCCCTATACTACTTGTGAGTCTATCTCTAAGTATTTAAATTCTCTTGCTAAGGATGTTACTCCTTCTTCTTCTAGTCAGAATTTAAATTATTTTGGTTATAATCGTGCACTTGGCTCTGCTAAACTTCTTGAATATCTTGGCTATGGTAATTTTTATAAGTATGCCTATAGTAAAGATACTACTTGGAAAACTAATCCTTTGGTTTCTAATTTGGAACTTAATTTATATGGTGCACTTGCCTATCAGAAAATATATGCTGACCACATTAGAGATTCCCAATGGGAACGTGTTTCACCTTCTACTTTCAATGTTGATTATCTTGACGGTTCTAATATGTTTGTTGATGTATCCTCTGATACTTCCTTTATTAATAACTATTCATTTTTTGATTTACGTTATTGTAATTGGCAAAAGGATATGTTTCACGGTGTAGTCCCTCGTGCGCAATATGGTGATGTAGCTGCCGTTCCTGTTGAAAGTTTGCCCGTTGTTGGTGAACAACCCGAATCTGCTATTAGTATTTTGGTTCTTCGTCAAATGGAATTTTTACAGCGTTGGAAAGAGATAACTCAATCCGGAAATAAAGATTACAAGGAACAAATTGAAAAACATTGGAATGTCTCGCCAGGTGATGGCTTATCTGAAATGTCTACTTATCTCGGTGGTATTTCTTTGTCTTTAGATATTAATGAGGTTGTAAATAACAATATTACCGGTGACAATTCTGCTGATATTGCAGGCAAAGGTACTGGTGTTGGTAATGGTCGTATATCTTTTAATTCGCAAGGTCGTTATGGTTTGATTATGTGTATATATCATTGTTTACCTTTGCTTGATTATACTACTGATTTGGTTTCTCCTGTTTTTACACGTATAAATTCTGCTGATTATGCTATCCCCGAATTTGATCGTGTTGGAATGGAATCGGTTCGTTTGATTAATCTTATGAATCCTTCTAAACCCTCAACTCATGGTAGTCTTGATGCTGTTTTTTTGGGCTATGCTCCTCGTTATATAGACTATAAAACGGATATTGATTCATCGGTCGGTGCTTTTAAAACTTCTTTGCGTAATTGGATTATTTCATACGATAATGATTCTGTTCTACATCATTTTCTTAATTCTGTTTCTTATGACCCCGAAGTGCCTGCACCTACTCCACCTTTGAATATCGCTCCTGTTGATTATACTTTCTTTAAGGTTAACCCTAATTGTGTTAATCCGTTGTTTGCTGTTGCTGTTGATGATACTATTGAAACGGATAATTTCCTTTGTACAACTTTTTTTGATGTTAAAGTAGTCCGTAATTTAGACGTCGATGGTCTGCCTTACTAGTCCTTTATTATTAACTATTAAATTTTTATATTATGGGTTTTTCATCTAAACGCCTTTTAAAACCTTATTCTTGTGAATTTTCACCTTGTACTAAGGATTCTAAGGATATGTTTGTTAGTGAGTTCCGAGAAAAATCACCTGTTGATGAATTTCTTATTCAGAAAACCGAGAACGGTGGTGTTCCTAGTGTTCGTTTGACTTCTGATATTTATATGTTATTCAATCAGAAGCGATTGGATCGTATGTCATTGAAGTCTTTAACTGATTACTTTGAATCTCTCTCGATTAAAGAACCGGAATTTAGTGCATTGCGTTCAAAACTTGGTGATGAACAACTAATTTCTTTTGTAAAATCTCGTTATATTCAGTCTCCTAGTGAGTTAATGTCATGGAGTCAATATCTTATGAGTTCTTCCGATGAAGCTGTTGCCGCTCTTGCTGCTGCTCAAGTTGTTGATAATCCTGTTCCTGTTGAACCTGTTCTCTCTCCTCCTTCGGAATAGCTATATATTATTCGTACGTGCGTATCTTGCGCGCGTGCGTATATAATTATTTTTCCGAAAGTATTTTATTATGCTGCATAGTGTGAAAAGATGCAGTCAAGGAACACCGACAGAATGCATCACACACAAACAGCAACGGAAATACAAAGGCGTTCCGTTGAAATGTGCTAGGAACGACGCACATTTATTCTGGGATATTATAAGGGAGTCGAATTTGACTCCCTTAGGAAATTAATCGCAACTCTGTTGCGTAAAAGATAGCAACTTTGTTGCGTGTTTTGTTCCGCATGGTAGCGTGCGAGTTGGAGACTCGTGCGCTTAGCGCCTCCGGATTCAATCCGGATAGCGTCGCCGTCGCGTTAGCAGGCGTTAAAATGGCGGCTTTAGCCGCTTCCTAAAGATCTGAATCTTTTTGGCGGCTGATTGTGTTTATTTATTAACTTAAGATTTAAAAATTATGGCTGCTGCTTCTCTTCCTATTCTTTCCGGTGCTGCTGCTGCCGGAATTTCCGCTATTGGTGGAGCTGCTAGTACTCGTGCTAGTAATCAAGCAAATAAGGAAATTGCTCAAATGAATAATGAATTCAATGAGAAAATGCTTGAAAAACAAATGTCTTATAACAAGGAGATGTATAATACACAACTTGGTGACCAATGGAAATTTTATAATGATGCAAAGCAAAATTCTTGGAATCTATTCAATGCTTCTAATGAGTATAATTCGGCTTCTGCACAGCGTCAACGTTTGGAAGCTGCTGGGCTTAATCCCTATTTAATGATGTCCGGTGGTTCTGCCGGTACTGCTTCTTCTACGTCTATGCCTTCTGGTTCTTCTCCGTCTGCACAAGGTGTTAACCCTCCTACCGCTACGCCTTATTCTGCTGATTATTCCGCACTTGCTCAAGGTCTTGGGCAGGCTGCTGATATTATTTCCTCTAGTGCTAAACGTAAGGTAGACAATGCTACTGCCGAAAATCTTCGTATCGAAGGCAAATATAAAGCTGCTAAAACTATGGCAGAAATTATTAGTTTGCGTACTGACGCTAAGACTAAAGAAGGTCGTTTGGCTCTTGATAAGCTTATTTATTCAATTGATAAGGATTTAAAATCCTCTCAAATGGCAGTTAATTCTGAAAATATAGCTAATATGCAGGCTCAACGCAAGTTGATTAATATTCAGACATTGATGGCTGATAAACAGTTATCATTCATGGATGCGCAAAATAAGATGGATTTGGCGCAAAAAGCTGCTGATATTCAGCTTAAATATGCTCAAGGTGCGTTAACTCGTAAACAGGTAGAACACGAGATTGCTAAGATTGCCGAAACTCATGCCCGTACGGATGGACAAGTACTACAAAATACTTCTCAAATGTATCAAAATGCGTTTGATGTCGATACGTATAAGGACCGTGTGAAAACTGTTAAAGAATCCCTTTGGAATTTAATGCATGATAGTGATTCTGCTGGTCTTGGTAAATTTGTCGGTCGTGTTATTCGTCCATTTATAGAATAATTTATTATATTTGTAAAAACTAAATATATTAAGTTATGAATTGTTTATTTCTTGGTTTCTTGCCTTCTGGTAGTGAATGGTTTATTATTTTATTCATTCTAATTTTATTTATTTGTTTATTGGGCAAATTTATTCGTTCTTTGTTTAAGTAAAACCCAAGTCATTTTCCCGAAGGGTAGCCGATTAATCCACTCGGCTATCCTTTTTTCTTGTCCTAGTATACGAAAAATGACAGGATACTAAAATCTACTATATTATGTACTCTATAAAAGGTTGTCCTATCCCCTTTCATGATTTACTAGAAATATTTGATTTCTTGACTCATTTATCACCTGTATATTTATATCAGTATCAATTCCTTGATATTCTTTTAAATGGTCGTTCTATTATGTTTATTGATATAAAATATGTTAATAACTCTTATTTTGTAGGATACGTTTGCATTCGTTAATCTTATTTAAGTTTAACTTATCATATTATTGATTATTCCTCCAATATAGTTTCTTTTTTTGCTTCTGTTCGATCATCCGTTAATAACAAGCAATGGCGTATCGGAATGAAATATCATCTTTCTGGCAATACTAGGATTAAATAATCGAGCAAATATATTTCTTTTATATGAAGTCAATGTAATTATATCTATTTGGTTATCCTTGATATATTGGTCAAGCCCTTTCAATAAATTATTATTCATCACAACGTCATAATGGATTTCTAGACCTGGGTATTGTTTATGGAAATATTCTTTTATTCCTGCAAGTTTTATTTCATTCCACGTATCTTTAGATTCCGTAAGATGTATCAAAAAGACAGAAAAATGGAACGATTTCCAAGTGTTAAAGAATGCCTCAAAAGCTATTAAATCTCTTTGATCAAAATTAGTTATAAAAGCAATCCGTTTGACTTCACTAAATTGTTTAAATGGAGTATTTTCTGGAATAGCTAATACTGGAACACGGCTTCTATCAATGACCTCAGCGGTTACACTACCGATCAAATCAATATCTTTTTGGTTTTTTCCACGAGTTCCCATGATGATAACAATAGGACGTTCTTCCTTTGCATATCTGAGAATCTCTTCTTCAGGAATGCCTTCTCGTAAAATACAACTATATTTGATATCCGGAAATTCCCCTGAAACTATTTTTTCTTTTATTTTAGCTGATAAGGTGTTGAGATCAGAATGAACTCTATGAATAATAGTTTTTACAGTCTCTTCATCTCCAACTTGGTAATTGAAGACATCACCATACGGCAATGAGGACGCATATATTGGTGTAAAATAAACGTGTAATAAGATAACTTCTGCGTTCTCAGTTTTTGCTAAGTTAAAAGCAAATTCACATGCTTTCATCGAGTAATTAGAGAAATCGACAGGAATTAAAATCTTATTTGATTTATTCTCTGTTTTAGGTTCCTTCTCTCCCACTATACTTTCAGATAACCAAGTAGAACTTTCAGTTATTTTTAGTGCACGTGGTAAATCACTTTCTTTGATTCGTAAGCGAACCCCCGAAGAAACGACTGGTTGTATTTGATTAACGTTATGAATGTATGTTTCAATACCTTCATTTTCGAGGACATTCTTTAATATCTGAGCTTTAGTATACGTCAGAATGGCTAGAGTTACTAATTTATCTTCCATAAATGTATATTTTATAAGGGGTGAACAAATAAGAAATCCCAATTGTTTTATTCAATTGGGATTCGGTTTGTTATATTTTAAACTTGCACAGATTCGGTAGCCTGTTCTTTTTGCATACTCAGATTTAATTCATCTAAAATTTTTAAAGCCCGATCAAGAACGGTCGTATCATCTATCATTACAAGCCCACCATCCGGACCGGGCTCAAGATGTATTCCGACACTTTTTCCCTCCTTGAAATTATGACCTCCGAAGAAGTTTCGCACGGTATCTACGTGTAAACCAAGTTCGTCTGCTATTCTATGCATGCTACCGCTGGGCAATGAATCTTTAATCTTACGAAGTTCATTAAATGTTATTGTTCTCATGTCTCGTAAATTTAATGGTTAATACTATGTGATCTTTATCACGCTATAAACTTAAGCAAAAAAAAAGATAAAACAAATTATTTGCTTATCTTTTTTTCTTAATTTATAAAATCTATTATTCTTGTTTATATAGCTTCAATGGCAGAAGCTGGTACCCATCCAACTTTTCCATCTTCTAATCGAATTTCTTTCCATTCTTTCATCGAATTATCTTTAATACTTACTTTTCTCCCTTCATGAAGAATAAATAAGCTAGTACCACTTTCGCTTGGAGTACTACGAACAGTAACACTTGGATTCATCACTATTGCTTCGTTTCTGATTACTAAATGCTCTTTTTGTTCAGAAGCAAACAGATTGGCACATATAGTAATGATTAAAAAGATGATTCCTGAGATGAATCCAGTTTTTTTCCATAATATCTGCTTTGAAAAGATGAATGAATAGAGAGCTACAATTAATAAAATGAAAGAGATAATTCCTAATGTAGCCCAAGCATCTACGCTCATACTATTTATCAACGACTTGATCCATGAAACAAAAAAGACCTCAGGAATAGCTTCCACCTTGTCTATTGTTTTTGCACGAGCTACTTCAAGGTTAGCCCGAATATCACTATTGCCGGGTTGTAGCAGTAAGGCACGTTCGTAATTAAGAACAGCTTTGGCTATTTCTCCTATCTTATAGTAGCTATTTCCTAAATTATAGTACACTTCAGCCGCTTCTCCATTTTTGAGCAATGCTTCGTAGATTTGAATGGCTGCGGTATAATCTTCTTTTATATATGCAGAATCCCCTTCCGTTTTTGTAACATTGGCCAATGTGTTATTGGAAAACATAGTGGTACTTGCTGCATGGATGGAATCCCCTTCATTCACTTGCTTGGAATCAACATTCAATGAATCCTGCCCAAAACAAGTGATTGATATTAACGTTAATATAAAAAATAATATTTTTTTCATGACATAATCTCTTCTAGGTTAATGTTTAATTGAATTCTCCATTTTGCTTATTACCTCTATTGAAGATGAATAAACCTTGTCCATAGCTTGATTTTCGTCTCCCGGAGCGAAACGGGCAAATTCACAATCATTTAGTGCATTTAAGAAATCCTTGATTAATTCCTCGCTTACTCCGTGATTTCTCAATTTTTCTTCTATATTGTCCTTGGACAAACGAGATACAGGAATATTTAATTTGTCACTAATATATCCCCATAAAGCTTTCAATACTTCATCATAAAAAGCATCTTTTTTATTTTCAGAAAGCAGTTTTCCTGCTAATTTCATACGTTTGGTAGCCACTTTGTTGGCTTTTTTGGTTCGTACTTTAGCGACATTCGCATTTTCAGCAGCTTGCTTGCGATAGATGATAAAGAATATTATAAAGGCAAGAGCCGGAATAATATAGAAAAGCCAATAAGACATGGAGCCGTAGAAGAAACTTCCTTTAGGTTGGAAAGTTACTTCATTCTGTTTGATGTAACGAATATCTTCACCTAATACTTTTAAGTCTTCCTTGTTGGTAAAGTTCGCAATTACCTGGTCGGCATTTCCTGCACCTTTTTCAATATTCACTACATATTCTTCCGTTTTCAGAGTTTTGTATGATTTGGAACGAATGTCAAAATAGCTAAAAGATACCCCTGGAATCTTATATGTGCCGACATGTCTAGGGATAGCTAAATATTCAATTACTCTGTTACCTGTAAGTCCTTCCCGAGTTAATCTAACTTGATTGTCTACTTTAGGATCATATACTTCAAAATCTTCCGGGAATTTTATTTCCGGATTAGAAATTAACTTCAAATTTCCTGTACCGGAAATCACTAACTTAATAGTGATAGCATCATTGGTTTTTAATTCTTTACTATTGATAGAAGAAGAAACTGTAAACTCTCCTACTCCCCCTGAGAAATCAGCCGGTTTACCAGCCGGAAGCGGACTTACATTTATTGCTATCTTAGGGGTAGCAATAGATTTTTTAATTTCTATAACGTTACTTCCTCCATTAAAGAATGCATCAAAAGGGTCATCCGATTGTACTGGTTTGCCTATAGTCATTTGGAATTGTGCCGGATCTATGTACAATTTTCCGGATTGTTGAGGGAATAGCACGAACTGACGATAGACAGTTGTATAATAATTACGTCCCCGATAATGTTCCGGAGTCCATCTGGCATTTGTTGTCATTTCAATCTCTTGTGAATGAAAACCTTTGAAATCGGGTAACTTTGCATTATTCAATTGCAAATTAGACTCTCTGGTATAAATTTTATAAGTCAAGACAAATGCCTCCTGCTCAAATACATTCGTTTTACTAGCCGTCGCAGTAATAAATAGATCTTGATCGGATACACTCGTACCGGAAGAGGAATGGGCGGAAGAACCTCCTTGTCCACCATTGCTGTTCTGGTCTTGTGGTAAAACCTTGATTTTTACGGAGTTTGATACCATTTGGTTACCATCGGCCACAATTGAAGCACCGCCAATTGTGTATTCACCGGCAGTATTGGCCATCAATATATACGTAAATGTAATACTACTCGTAGATGTTACGTTGCCATTTACAATCTGAGTACTACTTTGTTGTGAACGGCTTGGTCCCATCAACACATCAAATCCTTTGATTGATGGGGCTCGGAAATCTTTTACTTTTTGTGTAGTTACGGTATAAGATAGTCTGAATTGATCGCCTACTACTACTGCGTCAGGAGCAGAAGCAGTAAAAGACACTTTATCGGCAAATGCCTGAGTGCTATATGCTATCAATGCTATCAATATGATAATCAGTTTCTTCATTGCTTATGAAATTTATATCGTCAACTTTATATTACCAATCTTTTTCCAAACGACCACCTTGCATAACCTGCTGTTGCTTCTTTACTTTATCCTGTACGTCTTTCTCATCTTGCATCACAGAGTTAAGCAATTGTTCAGCGTTTTCTTTTGACATCTGATTCTTTTGTTTCTCAGATTTTGGAGGTTGTTGTTGATCCTTCTTTTGGTCTTGCTTCTGATCGTTCTGTTTATCTTTGTTCTGGTCTTGCTTTTGATCTTGCTTTTGCTGATCTTTATTTTGATCCTGGTTTTGATCCTGATTCTGTTTATTTTGTTGTTGGTCTTTCAACATTTTTTGTGCAAGAGCCAAATTATACCGGGTCTCATCGTCAGCAGGATTATTACGTAAAGACATCTTATAAGCATCCACAGCCTTTGCATAATCTTTACCGGCTTGAAGAAGTACGCCCATGTTATGATATATTTGAGCCAACTTCATCTTATCCTTCTCAATATTGCTGGCCGATACATATTGTTCCATAGCTTCCTGCATTTTCTGTTGTTGTGAGAGTGTATTCCCTAAATTATACATAGATACTGTAGATTTAGGATTCACCTCCAAAGCTTTCCGATAATTCACTTCGGCATCCACAAACACACTGTCATTAAACAGGCGATTTCCTTTGCGGATATAGTCACGTTCTGCTTTCTGAGCCGATACAAAGGCGGCTGACAGCAGAAACACAGCGAATAGAATATATTTACTTTTTAACATGCGCATAACTACTTCTTATTAGAAAACAGATGAACGTTCTTAAATAAAGGATTCTTGCGATCTAAAATTAATATTTCCGCTAATAACAATAATAGAATAATCCAGGCAATAGCTTGGAACTGTTCATTAAACTCTGTATATACCTTAGATTCCACATCAGATTTTGCCATCTTATTGACTTCCTGATTGATTGCTTTTTGAGCTGAGTTAGAATTATCTACTCGTACATAGATACCTTTTCCTTCTTTGGCAATCTCCTGACACATTGTTTCATTTAAGCGGGTAACAATCACATTACCCTCACGGTCACGCCGATAATCGTTGGTACCTTCTGCTGGGATAGGAGCACCATCGGGCATACCTACTCCCAACACATTAACTTGGATACCTTTTTCAGCAGCAGCTTTTGCCGCTTCAACAGCACCACCTTCATGATTTTCACCGTCAGTAATTACGATAATGGCGCGTCCTACTCCTTCTTGTGGAGTAAAGCTACGTGCAGCCAAATTAATCGCTTCTCCAATAGCCGTACCTTGCTTGGATATCAATGAAGGATTGATAGATTCCAGAAACATTTTAGCGGAAATGTAATCACTGGTAATCGGTAGTTGAGTGAAAGCGTCACCGGCAAATACAATCATTCCCACTTTATCATTGTCAAGTTCATCCACCAATCTGGATATCAGTCTTTTGGCTTTCTCCAAACGGCTGGGTTGTACATCCTGAGCGAGCATAGAATTTGAAATATCCAGTGCAATGATGACTTCCACGCCTTTACGTTTTACTGTTTCCAGTTTGGAACCAAACTGAGGACGTGCTAATAATATTGAAAACAAACCGATAGCGGCAAAAAGTATCCAGAATTTTACATCCGGGCGATATTTGGATACATCGGGCATTAACTGCGCCAATAAAACCGGATCTCCAAAACGTCGGATATTCTTTCTTCTCTTGTAGTTGGAATACAAGTAGAAAGCTGCTAAAAATGGTAATAGCAGCAATAGGTATAAATATGTAGGTTCTCCAAATCGAAACATCTTTCTTAACTATTTTACGATTGACTAATTTACGGTTGACCACCTTATGGAATCTTCTTCAGTATGGAATTACGCAATAATACCTCCAATAGAACACAAAGGAAAGCAGCTAGTGCGAACCAATGATATTCCTCATCCCGTTTGCTATACTCTTTTACATTCAGCTTAGTCTTTTCCAGCTTATCAATTTCTTCGTACACCTCTTTCAGTTTCGAATTACTTGTAGCCCGGAAGTAATTACCGTCCGTAGTACCTGCAATTTGCGTCAATGTTTTCTCATCAATTTCAACAGGCATACTAACATATTGTACAGTATTTCCTACCGGATAAGGATAAGGCGCCATTCCATTCGTACCAACCCCGATGGTATACACACGAATTCCAAAGCTTTTTGCTATTTCAGCAGCTGTCATAGGAGAAATATCACCTTTATTGTTAGTACCGTCTGTCAGCAAAATAATGACTTTAGATTTTGCTTTACTGTCTTTCAGTCGAGTTACAGCATTTGCTATTCCCATACCTACGGCAGTACCATCTTCAATAAGACCGCATTTGATATTGTGAATCATATCTAGCAATACAGCATGATCCACAGTCAACGGGCATTGAGTAAAACTCTCACCGGCAAATAAAGTAATACCTATATTATCATTAGGGCGTCCGTTGATAAACTCTGCCGCTACATCTTTGGCTGCTTCCAATCTATTGGGCTTTAAGTCTTCGGCCAACATACTGGTAGAAACGTCAACAGCCAGCATTATATCAATACCTTCTATTTCGCTGTTCTGCCACTTATTGGTTGTTTGCGGTCGTGCGAGGACCAGAATTACCAATGTTAACGCAAAAAGACGTAAAAGAAAAGGAGCATGCAACAAATAGTTCTTATAACTTTTAGGTGTATGCGCATATACCCGAGCGTCCGAAATCTGAAGAGTAGCTTCACTTTTCCTTTGCTTCAAGATATACCATACAATATAAGGTATAAGTAGTAATAGCAAAAACAGATATTCTATATTGGCAAAAACCATTTTATTTATGATTTAACAGTTTACTTTTAGTATTCAAGTTACTCATTCTTTACACAAAAAGATTGTATATCTGCATACCTATATATATAAAGACACCAATCAATGCCGCAGACAAAAGTGCAATTCCGCAAATCAACATTACTTTAACGCGTAAAGAACGTTTTTCAATAATCGTAATTTCCGTTGGTTGCGGTTTCTGATTTTCCTCTTCCGGTTGTTTTGTTTCATTGATAAAGTCAATTGCATTAATTAAGTTTGCATCATTTTCGTTCATCTGAGGATCATGCTTGGCAAACTTCACTAAATCGGCAGTCTGAAACAGTTCTTTTAGGTCAGATATAGCTTCTTTATCCTTCAATTCCAATAACTTATCAATAATTTCCGATGATGTCATTTCCAATGCATTAAATCCGAAACGATCCTTTATATACGTGCGAAGAGCATCAGTCAATTCCGTATAGTATTCCTTCGATCTTCCCTTCTGCCATACTTTCTCGATTTTGATACGTTCTATCTCTTTCATTGCAGCTTGATGTGGCGGCAATTTCGGTTCTACTTTTATCTTACGGATAATAGGTTTATTATCACGTATACGAACAATGAGATAGATCAGCAAACCGAGTAAAGGTAAAGCTAAGAATGAGCAGGAAATTAAACCGTACCAGTCTTCCCATGCAAAAGGAGCTTTCATTACAGGTTTCTGTCCGAAGAATTGATCAGGGTGTAATGTGTCGACCGGTATTGAGTAGACTTTCAGTGCTAAAGCTTTTGACTTATACTCTTTGCCATCTACAGTAACAGGTATTGGCGGCAGGTAATACAAAGCCGAGTCAAAAGAAGTGATAACATATTCCTGTGTGATTAACATTCGCTGGCGGTCATTCAAAAATTGCGTATCCGGTTTGACTGTTTCTATAATTTCCACACCTTTTACTAAAGTATCAGTATAAGCAGGGAAAATAGCATGTTGTTTAGCATCCATAGCCACTTGCAACTGCACTTTTGCCTGTTCACCGATCAGTATTTGCAATGAATCTATCTTCGCCTCTACCGTAACAGATTGTGCAGCTACTTTATCAATGGATAATAGACCTAATAATGCTATCAGAATAATATTTCTACTCATCTTTGATTTCATTAATTTCGTTTGGCAAATAAGTTCAACAATGCCTTTACGTAATCCTCATCGGTTCTGACAGAAACCGAATCCACATTACTTTTCGTAAATGTGTCGTTCAGTTCCGTCTGCTTTTGAATCCACCAATCGTGATGCGCGCGGCGTACAGCTTTTGATGAAGTATCAATCCACTGCTCATGTTCGGTTTCCGCATCTTTTATTCGCATGAGACCCACAGGAGGAAGATCACTCACTCTCCGGTCATAGACCTGTAATGCTACTACGTCATGTTTCCGGTTGGCAATAGTCAGAGCATTCTTAAAACTTTCCTGATCAATGAAGTCGGATAGAATAAAAGCAGTGCAACGTCTTTTCATTACATTCGTCAGATATTCCAATGCAAGACGGATATTAGTACGACGGCTTTCCGGTTGAAAGTCAATCAATTCACGAATGATATATAGAATATGTTTACGTCCCTTTTTAGGAGGAATAAACTTCTCTATCCGGTCTGAAAAGAAAATCACTCCAATTTTATCATTATTCTGAATAGCAGAGAAAGCAAGGGTGGCAGCAATTTCCGTCACCATATCTTTCTTCAACTGTTTGACGGTACCGAACTCCAAACTTCCGGAAACATCAACCATTAACATAACTGTCAGTTCACGTTCTTCCTCAAACACTTTTACATAAGGTTTGTTGAAACGCGCGGTCACATTCCAGTCTATGTCACGTATATCATCGCCGAATTGATATTCGCGGACTTCCGAGAATGACATACCCCTACCCTTGAAAGCCGAATGATACTGGCCTGCAAAGATATTATTAGACAATCCTCGTGTCTTAATTTCAATCTGACGAACTTTTTTTAGTATTTCACTTGTTTCCATTTAGGGCACTTCAACCTTATTCAAAATCTTACTGATGATTTCGTCCGAAGTCATGTTATTAGCTTCCGCTTCATACGTCAATCCGATACGGTGGCGAAGAACATCATGCGCAACAGCACGTACATCTTCCGGAATTACGTAACCGCGGCGTTTGATGAAAGCGTATGTACGGGCAGCCAATGCTAAATTGATAGATGCACGGGGTGAACCACCGAAACCGATCATATCTTTCAATTCCTTGAGGTCATATTTCTCCGGAAAGCGAGTAGCGAATACAATGTCTACGATGTAGCGTTCGATCTTTTCATCCAGATATACCTGGCGAACTACTTTACGTGCTTCAATAATTTCGTCAGCTTTCAGAATTGGTTTTACGTTGAACTTTTCTCCATTAATATTCTGACGAATAATCAACTTTTCCTCTTCCAACTTCGGATAATCAATAACGACCTTCAGCATAAAACGGTCAACTTGTGCTTCCGGAAGCGGATAAGTTCCTTCCTGTTCGATAGGATTCTGAGTAGCCAATACGAGGAAGGGTTCCGGCAATGTAAATGTTTCTTTACCGATAGTAACCTGACGTTCCTGCATGGCCTCCAATAAAGCACTCTGTACTTTAGCCGGAGCACGGTTAATTTCATCGGCTAATACAAAATTAGCGAAAATAGGTCCTCTTTGAACTTTAAAAGATTCGTCTTTTTGACTGTAGACCATTGTACCTATGACGTCCGCAGGCAATAAGTCCGGTGTAAACTGAATGCGGCTATATTTCGCATCAATCAGAGAAGCAAGCGTTTTAATAGCTAAAGTCTTTGCCAAACCGGGTACACCTTCCAAAAGAACATGACCATCGGAGAGTAATCCGATAAGCAGCGATTCAACCAAATGTTTCTGACCAACAATGATTTGGTCCATACCTGTTGTAAGATTGGTAACGAAAGCACTTTGTCTTTCAATCCGCTCATTCAACTCGCGGATATCAATTGATTCAGCCATAAATACTTAATATTTTATTATTTAAATCCCATTATTTCTATATAAGCCCTGCCAATAGTAGCATAAGGCTTTTTATTTTGCCCCAAAAGTACGCCATATAATTAACGATTGCAACTAATTTTTATTAAAAAACAATGCGAAGTCTTTAGATTAAGGTACTTTCATACGCTTTTGTACATCCATAACACTTCCCCCGGCCGATACAGGGGTAAGGCCGGGGGAATGGAATTTTTATCACTTATTCTTTTGTAAGTTCCGGAATTTTTATTGTTGTGCCGTATGGTACATTATTCGGGTTCTTAATAACGTCCGGATTGTGTTTCACGATATACGGCCACATAGCCTTGGTTCCATAGAATCGCAAGGAGACCCTTGTTAAAGTTTCACCTTCTTTGACCGTATATTTAGTCTTGGTTCCGGTTATTTTATAAGAGGCGGAATCCAAATATACAGATGTTGAAGGTTGCTGCCGGATAACTTTATTTTCAGTTTTGGCAGGTGTCACTGCTTCTTTCTTTTGAGGGACAACCGGTGTCGGAGTGATAGAGGTTTTGGGTGTTTCCGGTTTTATATCTTTCACAGAGTCTTGTTCGATCGTGTCGGATAACTGTACTTCCGGCTTGACAGGCTGAGTTGTTACGGGAGGCATATCAAGAGCATTCTTGTCGGATGACGAAGAGAATAAATCCGGATAATAAATGAATAAAACAACCCCTCCACATAATAACAGAACAAGTATGATGATCGTTATTAAATAAGGAACAGGCGATTTCTCTTTTACAGAAGAATCGGGAATATTCTTTTGGGGAGTCGGCTGTATAGCAGTCTGTGCTACTTCTGCCCCTTTTGCCATCTCGCTCTTACCTTCTTGCGACCGCACTATCGTACTTTCCGGTTTTAGATTTGCCCTCAGAAGCTCTTGTTCTATAATCTCCTCCGCAGTAATTATTTCTTTCTTTTCTACAGGAACTGTTTTCGGTTCTACGACAACAGATTGTGGTTCTATAGATCGTGGTTCTACAATAGGTTGTATCTCTGTAAGAGACATTTCTTCTTTTTCCTCTTCCTTAGGCTGGGATTGTGGCTCGATAGATTCCGGTATGACTGTCGGAATTACTTCTTCCCCGCTTTCCTCTTCTTCCGCTTCTTCTATAGGAGTGTCCTCTAAAACAGTATTCTCATTTAAAACAACCGTCTCAAAGTGTGCAAAAGGCTTGTTTATCGTATCTCTTAAATTTGCATCCGGAGAAAACGAGACTTTGGTATGGCCTTTTATTTGAAAACGTTCACCAGTGTTCACATTAACACTTTCCCGACTATCTACATCAATAAGTTTGAAAGTACCCAATCCTTTGATTTTTACAGTATTCTCGCTCTCTAAGGCCTGTTCTATCAAAAGAAAAAACTCTTTTACGAACGCCTCAGCATCCTTTTTGGTCATGCTATGTTTTGCTGCCAATAAGTCAGTAAGATCTTGAATTGTTAGTCTTTCATTCATAACGGGGAATATATTTATTTAAACTTATCTTTCAATGTATTACTAGGTCTATAAGATAATACCAGTTTTGGGGGCACCAACATACGCTGTTTGCTTGCCGGATTTATGGAAATGCGTTCCGCCTTTTTCTTTACTTCAAAAGAACCGAATCCCTGTACCGCAATCATGTTGCCTTCTTCCAACTCTTGCGTCATGCTAGCCAACAAAGAATTGATTAATTCAGAAGTATCTTTGATGGTATATCCTAGTCTTTCCGCTAGCTCGGATGTAAATTCCTTATTATTCATACATTTATAACCTTTGCATATAAATCAAAATCGTCCGCATCTATCACTTCCACCTGATAGAACTGCCCAATCTCAAGCTCTTTTTCAGAACTATTAATCAGAACCTCCGGATCCACCTCCGGTGAGTCGAATTCTGTTCGTCCGATATAATAATCCCCCTCCAACCGGTCAATGATAATTTTCATTTGTTTTCCGATTTTAGCGGCGCTCAATTCAGCTGAGATTCCTTGCTGGATATCCATCAGCTCATCAAGTCTGGCTTGTTTAACTTCTTGCGGGATAGAGTCTTCGTACGCTTCCGCAGCATAAGTTCCCTCCTCTTCGGAATAGGCAAAAGCTCCCATTCGGTCAAAACGCACTTTGCGTACAAACTCTTTCAGTTCTTCAAAGTCCTCTTCTGTCTCTCCCGGATGTCCCACCATTAAAGTTGTCCGCAGGTGAATGCCCGGCACTTCTTTACGGAATTGCTCAATCAGTTTATAAGTATCCTCCTTAGTGACTTGACGTCGCATTAATCTCAACATCTTGTCACTGATGTGCTGGAGGGCGATGTCCATATATTTGCATACATTGTCGCGTTCACGCATAACTCGGAACAAATCAGTAGGAAAATGCGCAGGATAGGCGTAATGAAGGCGGATCCACTCTACACCCGGAATGTCGGAGATACGTTCAATTAGTTCCGGAAGCATTTGTTTCTTATATAGATCGACCCCATAATAAGTCAGCTCCTGTGCGATCACTTGAAACTCTTTTACGCCTTGAGATACCAGATACCGGACCTCATCAAGAATTTCATCAATCGGTTTGGATATGTGACGCCCTGTGATGATAGGAATAGCACAATAGGAACATTTCCGGTCACACCCTTCTGATATCTTCAGATAAGCATAATGTCGGGGAGTCGTTAATGTCCGTTCGATATATAATTCATCATGATACGTCTGTCCTAAATCCTGCAACAATTCCTTCCAATTGAACTTGCCATAGAACTTATCTACCTGCGGTATCTCGATTGCCAATTCTTTAAGGTAACGTTCGGAAAGGCAACCCATTACGAAAAGCTTTTTCAAATCACCTTCTTCTTTCCTTTCGGCAAATTCCAGAATCATATTGATAGATTCCTCTTTTGCGTCACCGATAAAACCGCATGTATTAATAACAGCTATTTCACCTTGCGGATTTTCCGTATCATGAGTCACACTGTATCCGACTTCTTCCAATTGACGTATCAATTGTTCCGAGTCTACCAGATTTTTAGAACATCCCAAAGTGATTATATCAATTCTTCTTTTTTTCATGCATTCTCTCCAAACAAAGAATCTACAAACTCATTCTTACGGAATACCTGTAAGTCTTCTATGCCTTCACCTAATCCGATATATTTAACGGGAATCTTGAATTGATCTGATATGCCGATTACAACTCCTCCCTTCGCTGTACCATCCAGTTTTGTAATGGCCATTGCTGTCACTTCCGTTGCAAGAGTGAACTGTTTTGCCTGTTCAAAAGCATTTTGACCTGTAGAACCGTCCAATACCAATAGAACCTCATTAGGAGCATCGGGCACTACTTTTCGCATCACATTCTTTATCTTTGTCAGCTCGTTCATCAAACCGACTTTGTTGTGAAGACGTCCGGCAGTATCAATAATTACAATATCCGCATTGTTGGCAACCGCAGAACTAAGTGTATCGTACGCCACCGATGCAGGGTCGGCACCCATTTTTTGCTTAATGACAGGCACACCTACTCGTTCTCCCCATATCATAAGCTGTTCTACTGCGGCAGCACGGAATGTGTCGGCAGCTCCCAAGTAAACGGACTTACCTGCTTTTTTGAACTGATAAGCCAATTTGCCAATTGTTGTGGTCTTGCCCACTCCATTCACTCCCACAACCATAATCACGTATGGTTTCTTATCAATAGCTACATCAAAATCAGCTATATCTCCCGAATTGTTCTCAGTCAATAAAGCGGCTATTTCATCGCGTAATATATGATTCAGCTCTTGGGTATTTACATATTTATCTTCCGCTGCACGTTTTTCTATGCGCTTAATTATATTTAAAGTGGTTTCCACACCTACGTCAGATGTGATCAGCACTTCTTCCAGATTATCCAACACTTCGTCATCCACCTTTGACTTACCGGCTATGGCACGAGCTATCTTACTAAAGACACTCTCTTTGGTTTTAGATAATCCTTTATCTAAAGTTTCCTTCTTTTCCTTGGAAAAAAAACTAAAAAATCCCATATTTATAGATGTTTGTATGATACATTATGCTACAAAGATATAACAAAGGATTGGAAAAGTAAAAAAAGAAGCAATAAAAAATCCCCTCATTGTTATCAATGAGAGGATTTTGAATTTATAGCGTGTATGCTATCTCGATTATTTTTTGAAAAAGTCTTGTACTTTTTCGTTCGGAACCATTTGTTCATCAAAAACGTATGCTCCAGTTTTCGGAGATTTTACCATTTTGATAACCTTGGTATAAGCACGACCTTCTTTAGAACCATCGTGCAAACTTGCTACTGTTTTCTTTGCCATGGGTTATACTTCTTTATTATTTAATTTCTTTGTGTACTGTTACTCTTTTCAGAATCGGGTTGTATTTCTTCAACTCAAGTCTTTCTGTAGTATTCTTTCTGTTCTTAGTTGTGATATAACGAGATGTTCCCGGCATTCCACTGTCTTTGTGTTCTGTACATTCCAGAATCACCTGTACTCTGTTACCTTTTGCTTTCTTTGCCATTGTAAGTTTTCTCCTCT
>PPYF01218979.1_pt1 | contig 59605 bp, 46 predicted proteins | sample 1559871 | NCBI WGS metagenome assembly PPYF01 (sample SAMN08240021, study PRJNA423297) | Human gut metagenome, whole genome shotgun sequencing project. | reverse complement strand
TTGGGTATCTTCCAAGGAACATGTTATCTACAACACTTCTTTCAAGACACTGGTTCAACTCCTGGTGTACCATTGCCACCCCGTTTTCCAGTGCATCCTTTGGTCCGGAAAAGTTCACTTCTTTTCCATCCAGTACGATGGTTCCTTCATCTTTCTGATAGGTTCCAAAGAGACATTTCATCATTGTCGATTTCCCGGCGCCGTTTTCACCCATCAGTCCCATAATGGTTCCAGGTTTGACATTCATGCTAATATGCTTCAGAACCTTATTTCTACCGAATGATTTGCTCATGCCGTTAATCGATAAGATATATTTGTTCTTATCTTCTGTCATAGCTGTGCTTCCTTTTCTTAGTAAAGAAGGGCATCATTGCTGACACCCCTCTATAAATTCATCCATTTACGCTTTTTCGATCTCTAATTATTTGGAAAGAAGAGATGTGTATGCTGCTGCATTATCGGTCTTAACCATGTTAATTGCGAAAGCATCATACTCGCTCGGGTTTCCAAGACGGTTTGTGATATTGGATTCTGTCTGTCCATCTCCACCGATGTAATCTACTTTCAGGTTCAGCAGATCATCATACTTCTCCAGCAGCGGCTGATAGGTAGAGCTCAGGAAGTTATCCGATGCGTTGTAGATGTTCAGCCATACTTTTTTAGACGGGCTCTTGCTTTCATCCAGCTGGTTGGCAACCTTGTCATAAACTTTTGTGGAATCTGTGAAATCGTTGTAGTTTTCAGCTGTTACAGCAATATTTAACGCATAGTAGGATCTGTCTTCTTCGCTGTATCTGTAGTCTTCACCTTCTACCAGGCAGTTTCCGGCATCATCTGCTGTACCGATACCGGTATCAATATCTACGCCGTCCAGTGCGTTACGCAGAACTCTCAGTGTCAGGTAAGCCTGTACGTCTGCGTGCTGAGAAATTGTTCCGCCGTAGCCTTCGCTGATTGCTGCTACAGCATCGCTGTTTGCATCGTAACCGAAGGTAGGAACCTTGTTGTCTTTTGCCCATGCGTTGAACATGGACATTCCCATACCATCGTTGTTGGAAACAACAACATCAATCTGATCGCCGAAGGAAGCTGTCCAGATTCCGATCGCATTACCAGCTGTTGCAGCATCCCATGTTGCACCTGCTGAGTTTTTCATTTCCTGAGAAGCCAGCTCACGGATCGTATATGTTTTTCCATCTACTTCCAGAGTTGCATCCTGTACAACCTTTGCTTTTCCATCTACGTTTGTTCCAGCCGGTGTGGAATCTACTGTGCCGTCTGCTTCTACGCCGGTTCCCAGTGTAGAACGAACACCACGGGTACGAGCGATAGAATCGTTATGTCCGATATCACCGATTGCCAGAACATATCCGATCACGCCATCACCATTTCTATCAATGGTTTCTGCATTCTTTTTGATGTAATCCAGAACCATCTGTCCCTGCAGTTCAGCACCCTGATTTGCATCAAACCCTACATAGTAAGTATTGCCGTTGAAGTTCAGAGCTTCTTTGTCCAGCTCGCCGGTAGCACTGCTGGAGGGCTGACGGTTAAACCAGCACAGGGGCTTGTCTTTATTTTCTACAGTTGCATCTGCTGATGCAGCAGAATCTGCAGCTTCTGTTGCCGCTGCTTCTGTTTTTTCTGTTGTGGTTGTAGATGCTGTAGAATCTGTTTTGGCTCCGCCGCAACCAACCATGGATAATACCATAGCTGCTGCCATCATTGTTGCTAATGCTTTTCTTTTCATTTTTTCCTCCCATTTGGTTGTTTTGCTAAATTTCTTTCGTTCTCAGCTGATAAACCTATTATAATCACAAGAGGATTTATTAAAAATAGAATATTTTTTGATTAGTTATTGAAATTTTTAGCTATTTCACAGTTTTTTTAAGATTTTTACAGTAATCCTGTATAGTTTCTTTCGTTTCAGGAGGTCAGGTATGTAAAAGTTTTCACAGTCTCTTCAAGCACGTCCGGTATCTTGCTGTAAAAATTCCGGCCGCGGCAGCTGCAGTCAGCATTTCTGCTACCGGAAACGAAGCCCAGACACCTGTAATACCGAACATCCTGCTTCCAACGGAAGCCGCCGGCACAATAAGCACCAGATAACGCAGCAAGGAGATGATAAAGGATGGGATTCCCTCCCCAAGGGCCTCCAGTGCACCGGAAGCCACAACGCTGATTCCGGAAACCACAAAGCCGAGGCTGATGATCCGAAGTGCAGCTGCCCCTTCCCGGATCGTTACACTGTCTTTGGAAAACATACCCATGATCGGTTCCGGAAGCAGCAAAAACAACGCCGTACCGACCGTCAGGATCCCAAAGATCAGTCCGGTACACACGGATAGAATCTGCTTCATCCGCTTTTTTTCTCCTGCCCCGTAATTAAAGCTCAATATCGGACGCATGCCCTGCACAATACCGCTGGCAGGCAGATAAAGGAAGGTCTGCAGCTTGAAATAAACACCCAGTACCAACACATAAACCGAAGAAAACGCGCCTGCGATTTTGTTCAGCAAAGTAATCAAAAGGGACGGCATGCCCAGAGTCAGGGAAGACGGGATTCCAACCGCATAGAGCCTGCCGCAGATCGCAGGATCCGGCTTCATATCTTTTATATGGATGGAGACGCCCAGTCCTTTTTTCCTATGCCATACAATATACATGACAAGCGGCACGATCTGTCCGATCACGGTAGCGATCGCAGCACCCTTTACTTCCATCCGCGGAATGGGACCAATTCCAAAAATGAGGATCGGATCCAGCACAATATTCGTCAGACAGCCCGCTGCCAGACATAAGGTCGGAACGATCATATTTCCCAGTGACTGATAAATTTTTTCATAAGCAATATAGACGGAGATCACAAGGGAAAAGCTCAGCACCCAGGTTCCATAGGTAATGCCCATCTGATAGATTTCTTCGTCTGTCGTAAAAAGTCTCAGAAAGGACGGAAGAATTGCTGTCAAAAGCACCGACATCAGTACACCGTGCACAATGCTCAAAAACAACCCCTCAGAGGCGCTCTGATCCGCTTTTTTATGTTCTCCCATTCCCAGAAAAAATGCGACTGCTGCACTGATTCCGACCCCAAAGCCTACGCTGATGCTCGTGACCAGTGTCTGCAGCGGATAGACAAGAGAAATTGCCGTCAGCGCCTTCTCTCCGACCCTTGCCACAAACATACTGTCAATAATGTTATAAAGCGAATTTATCAGCATCGACAGCATCATCGGCAAAGACATTGACAATACCAGCGGCAGCACCTTCTTTTCTTTCATAAAATTCTGATCCATTTTGACTCCTTCCTTTCCTCTACGGAGCATTTTTATCGTATGGAAATGAAGTTTCCTATACGATAAAAAAGAGCTATAAACCCTGCAGTTTTAATCTCAGAAACTGCAAAATCTATAGCCCTGTATCAGACAAACCCCATGACCAAACTGTTAGGATATTACCATATCCTGTCTAAAAAGGCAAGCTAAAGTCTTGATTTTTCCGTTCAAATCGTGTATGCTTGTTTGGAATCAAGCAGGCTTAAATGCCTTAAATCACAATCAGGAGGAACAATCACTATGGGTTATCAGTTAGTTATGATCCGCCATGGCGAAAGCGTATGGAATCAGAAAAACCTGTTCACCGGCTGGACTGACGTAGATCTGTCCGAAACCGGACACAAGGAGGCTGCACAGGGCGGCGTTCTGTTAAAGGAAGCAGGCTTCTCCTTTGATGTTTGCTATACTTCTTATCTGCAGCGTGCAATCCACACCGCTAACCATGTTCTGCAGGAGTTAAATGAAGAATGGATTCCTGTTATCAAAACCTGGAAATTAAACGAGCGTCATTACGGTGCTCTGCAGGGTCTCAACAAATCCGAAACTGCTGAAAAATACGGCGAAGCTCAGGTTAAGGTATGGCGTCGTTCTTTCGACGTTCAGCCCCCCGCTCTTGAGCCTACCGACGAGCGTAATCCTGCTCTGCAGGCTCCTTACAAGAACGTAGATCCGAAGGAGCTGCCTCTGACAGAGAGCTTAAAGGACACCATCGCAAGAGTAATTCCTTTCTATGAAGAGAACATCAAGAAGGACATGCTGGCTGGCAAGCAGGTTCTGATCGCAGCTCACGGCAACTCTCTGCGTGCTCTGGTTAAATATCTGGACAACATCTCTGAGAATGAAATCACAGAGCTGAACATCCCTACCGGCGTTCCGCTTGTTTACGAGTTTGACGATAACTTCAACGTAACCGGTCATCATTACCTTGGCGACCAGGCTGCTATCGAAGCTAAGATGAACGCAGTTGCAAAACAGGGCGCAAAGAAATAAATTTCTTTGAAATAAATTTCTTAGAATAGAAAGAAGGACATGCTTTTCATCTCCGGATGAGCTGCATGTCCTTTTTTCTTATTATCGTATAGAAAACTTCGTTTTCATACGATAATAAACGCTCCGCGAGGATGCGCACTCGGCGCAAGGGTAGATGGTTGCTAAAGCAACCGCGCCTTGGCGCGAGAATGTGCCAAGGCACATTCTTTTTTAGTTCTATAAGAAGCCTCATTTTCCATTCGCGATGTATGCTGCCGGGCGCACCGTATCAAAAACAGCCGCCGTACAAACACGGCAGCTGTTTTTGTTATCGCTATCTGATGTTTTATTCATGACAATAGAATGCTCGCAGAGCGTGAATTCTATTGTTTATCGATAATGCTTGCATGGAACTCCTGCAGAGACTGCACCGGAAGCTTGCCGTCACGTTTTGCGGAACGGATGCCTTCTACAGTTGCCTTTGCAGCAGCCATAGTTGTAATATACGGAATACGGTTCTTAATGGCAGCCTTACGAATGTAGCTGTCGTCGGTTGTACCCTTCTTGCCGCGGGGAGTATTGACAATCAGCTGGATCTGGTCATTCGTGATCTTATCCAGGATGTTCGGACGTCCCTCGTTGAGCTTGCATACCTTCAGGGCAGGAATACCGGCCTGTTCGATCAGGTCACAGGTTCTGCCGGTTGCCATAATTTCAAAGCCAAGCTGATAGAAGCCTCTTGCAACGTCAACTACCTCTGCCTTATCTCTGTCATTAACAGAAATCAGCACGCAGCCGGAAGTGGGCAGCTTGGTCTTTGTCGCTTCTTCTGCCTTGAAGAATGCATCACCAAAGTCTGTAGACAGTCCAAGAACCTCACCGGTGGAACGCATTTCAGGTCCGAGTACCGGGTCAACCTCCGGGAACATATTGAAGGGGAATACCGCTTCTTTTACACCGTAGTGAGCGAATTTCTTTTCTTTCAGCTCCGGCACCGGGCTCTTGCGTCCGGTATAAGGCAGGGTAACGATATCCGTTGCAATCTGAACCATGTTGATGCCGCAGACCTTGGATACAAGCGGAACGGTTCTGGATGCACGGGGATTTGCCTCGATGACAAATACCTTGCCGTCCTCAATCGCATACTGCATATTCATCAGGCCAACAACATGCAGCTCCTTTGCGATCTTTCTGGTGTAGTCTTTCAGAGTTTCGATCTGCTCTTCTGTCAGTCCTCTCGGAGGAATGATACAAGCAGAGTCGCCGGAATGGATACCAGCCAGCTCGATATGCTCCATAACAGAAGGAACGAATACATGCTCGCCATCGCTGATTGCGTCCGCTTCACACTCGGTTGCATGATGCAGGAATCGGTCAATCAGGATCGGTCTGTCCGGTGTTACACCCACTGCCTGCTGCATGTAGAAGGTCAGCGCTTCATCGTCATAAACGACCTCCATGCCGCGTCCACCAAGGACGTAGGAAGGACGTACCATAACCGGATAGCCGATTCTGTGAGCAGTTTCCAATGCTTCTTCCACATTGACAGCCATTCCTGCTTCAGGCATCGGAATCTCCAGTTTCTCCATCATTTCACGGAACTGGTCACGGTCTTCTGCAAGGTCGATGGCTTCCGGAGTGGTTCCAAGAATATTGACACCGTATTTCTTCAGGTCTGCTGCCAGATTCAGCGGAGTCTGTCCACCGAACTGTGCGATAACGCCAACCGGCTGTTCTTTTTCATAAATCGCAAGGACATCTTCCAGAGTCAGAGGCTCGAAATACAGCTTGTCGGAAGTGTCGTAATCTGTGGATACCGTCTCAGGGTTACAGTTTACAATGATCGTGGAGAATCCGAGCTTACGCAGTGCTTTTGCAGCATGTACGCAGCAATAATCGAATTCGATACCCTGACCGATTCTGTTAGGACCGCCGCCGAGGATCATTACCTTCTGTTTGCTGTTGTCTACCGGGCTTTCGTCCTTGATATGATAGCTGGAGTAATAGTATGCGGAATCCTCAGTAGAACTTACATGAACACCTTCCCAGCCTTCCACAACGCCAAGCTCTGTTCTGCGTGTCCGAATTGCTTCCTCGGATACACCCAGGATCTGGCTTAAATATTTATCAGAGAAGCCATCCAGCTTCGCCTGTTTCAAATCAGCATCTGCAGGAACCTGTCCGTGATAAGCAGCAACGAGCTTCTCTTCTTCCTCAACCAGCTCCTTCATCTGCTCGATAAAGTAATCCTTAACTTTGGTCAGTTTGTTGATTTCTTCTACAGATGCACCCTTACGCAGCGCTTCATACATGATGAAATAGCGCTCGCTGCTGGGAGTTGCAAGCATGGTCAGAAGCTCTTTTTTGGACTTCTGATCAAAATCCTTTACATGACCAAGACCATAACGGCTCTTTTCCAGAGAACGGATCGCTTTCTGGAATGCTTCCTTATAAGTCTTGCCGATGCTCATAACTTCGCCGACTGCTCTCATCTGAGTTCCGAGCTTATCTTCTACGCCCTTGAACTTTTCAAATGCCCAGCGCGCGAATTTCAGAACGATATAATCGCCGTCCGGAACGTATTTATCCAGTGTGCCATATTTGCCGCAAGGAATTTCATCCAGAGTCAGACCGCTTGCCAGCATTGCAGAAATAAGAGCGATCGGGAAACCGGTTGCCTTACTTGCAAGTGCAGAAGATCTGGAAGTTCTGGGGTTGATTTCAATAACAACAACACGACCGGAAATCGGATCATGTGCAAACTGTACATTCGTACCGCCGATTACCTCAATCGCATCTACGATACGGTATGCCTGATCCTGCAGCTTCTTCTGTACCTCCTCGGAAATCGTCAGCATTGGAGCGGAACAGAAGGAATCACCGGTATGCACGCCAACGGGATCGATGTTTTCAATAAAGCATACGGTAATCATATTTCCTTTTGCATCGCGGACAACTTCCAGCTCCAGCTCTTCCCATCCAAGAATGGACTCTTCTACCAGAACCTGACCCACGAGGCTCGCCTGCAGACCTCTTGCGCAGACTGTTTTTAATTCTTCTTTATTATAAACAAGACCGCCGCCGGCGCCACCCATGGTGTATGCAGGACGCAGGACAACCGGATATCCCAGCTTGTCCGCAATCGCAAGTGCCTCGTCTACGGAGTAGGCGACGTCGCTTCTTGCCATCTCAACACCAAGCGCATTCATAGTATTCTTAAACTCAATACGATCTTCGCCGCGCTCAATTGCATCTACCTGAACGCCGATTACCTTTACATTATATTTGTCCAGCACGCCTGCTGCCTGCAGCTCGGAGCAAAGATTCAGTCCGGACTGTCCGCCCAGGTTCGGAAGCAGTGCATCCGGGCGTTCCTTTTCAATAATCTGCTCGAGACGTTCCACATTCAGCGGTTCAATATATGTGATATCCGCTGTGTCCGGATCTGTCATGATCGTTGCCGGATTCGAGTTTACCAGTACGATTTCGTAGCCCAGCTTTTTCAGTGCCTTGCAAGCCTGTGTGCCGGAGTAATCGAACTCACATGCCTGTCCGATAATGATCGGTCCTGAGCCAATAATCAGTACCTTATGAATGTCTTGTCTTTTCATAAATCCACCCATATTATCCTTTCTGTAAACGTATTCCCTAAAAACCCATTGTATATTCTAGCACAATTTGCAAAGGACAACAAGATTTTTTTCGATTAGTTGAAGCCAAAAAACTTCTGGCAGATTTTGTAGCCTTCCACAGAAATCCATCTTCCGGTTTTTCCAGGCAGATTCATACAGTTTCCTAAAAGACCGTAACGCAGCTTTCTGTAAACTTTCTTGTCCTTTTGTCTGATGTAGTTTAACAGCTCACGCTTTTTCTCGAGAGATTCCGGTGTGTTGATGCGGATCAGCAGGATGGAGGAGATCGTCGTAATGATATCCAGATAGCTTAGCATATACTTTGCAAGGGGCTTATTGCTCATGATCTCGCTCTTCTTTTCCACAAAGTAGTCTGTCATGATCTGGTTAACCTTGATCTGCTGGTCGATTCGTCCGGTCATGACCTTTTCGTTGACGGACTGATCTGACCTGCCGATAAAATAGCGGTAGAAATTCACGTCCAGATAGTACATGTTGCGGACATACGGCAGAGGCTCAAAGACATAAATATTGTCCACATAAAACGTATGCTCCGGAAGCTTTAAACCGCATTCCCGCAAAAGCTTCGTCCGGTAAATAACAGAATGCATCAGGATATACTGACCGACATGGAAATGTCCGACATCTTCCCAGCCAAACATACGGTATTCCGGCAGGACATGTTTATAACGCATCACCTTTTTGCGGCGTTCCCCCTCTTTTTCGTAAACAAAGTTGCTGATCAGAAGATCAAGTGTATCCACACCGCCGGTCAGCTCCCTCAGCTTTTCCAGAATGGTGAGATAGGCATCTTCTTTTACCCAGTCGTCACTGTCTACCACTTTAAAATAAATTCCGGTCGCATTTTCAATTCCGGTGTTGACCGCAGAGCCGTGTCCGCCGTTTTCCTTATGGATCGCCTTTACGATCGTAGGATATTTTGCCGCATATTCGTCTGCGATTTTAGCGGTGTCGTCCTTCGAACCGTCGTTGACAATCAAAATCTCAACATCCTCTCCCCCCGGAAGCAGAGATTCGATGCAATGTGCCATATAATCCTGCGAATTATAGCAGGGAATTGCAATAGAAAGCAGTTTCATAGTGTTGTTCCTTTCATCTTCTGGATACCTGTCTGAATTCTCAGATAGGCGCTGTAGGCTGCAAATGCGGACGGAATCGGGTAATTTTTTTCGATTTCCTGTGTCTCAACAAAAAGAAGGGATTCATCCTGACCCATGGGCTCCAGTTCATCCACCAGAACCTGATAGCCGGTCATGTGCCACTCCTTATGGGTGAAAATATGTTTCGATTCCGGAAGCTTCTCCATCCGGACAGCTTCCACACCCTGTTTTTTCAGCCATTCCCTGACCTCTTCCAACGATGCCTTTTTTTCCATCGCCGGAAATTCATACAGTCCTGCCAGCAGTCCTTTTTTCGGACGCTTACGCAAAACGACCTGTCTACTCGTTCGAATCACGAGAATCGTCTTATCTTCGATCGTCCTTGCCTTTTTGGCTGCCTTTTGCGGATACTGCTGCCAGGTTCCGTGCAATCCAACCAGGCAGAATTCCTGCCACGGACAGTTGCTGCACTTCGGTGCACCGTTTGGCAGACAGACGGTTGCGCCAAGCTCCATCAACGCCTGATTAAAGTCACCGGGGCGATCCTTTGGCATGACAGGACGCAGATCATCCTCTACTCTTTTTTTTACCGACTGATCGGAAATATCGCTGTTATCCTCCAAAAGCCGGGCAATGACGCGCAGTACGTTTCCGTCCACTGCGGGATTGGGCTGTTTAAAGGCAATCGAAGAAACCGCGCCAGCTGTGTAGCTTCCGATTCCTTTTAGCTTTAAAAGCTCCCTGTAATCCGACGGCATCTCTCCGCCGTATTCTGTCACAATCTGCTGTGCCGCAGCCTTTAAATTCCGTGCCCTGCTGTAATAGCCGAGCCCTTCCCAAAGTTTTAATAATTCATCATCATCCACTTCGGCGAGCGCTTCGATATCCGGCAGTCGTTCCATAAAGCGCGCAAAATACGGTTTTACCGCCTCGACCCGCGTCTGCTGCAGCATGATCTCCGATACCCAGACCCGATACGGCGTCGGTTCTTCCCGCCAGGGTAAGCTCCGTCTGCTTTTATCATACCATGTTAATAGCCCCGGCGCAATCCGGTTTAACAGTTCCTGTTTTCTCTGTACTTCAATATTTCTTGGGGTTTGTTGCTTCAATCCAGTTCTCCGTTTTTTTCTTTTTTGCTCACCGCAGGCGATTGCACTCATAACGCTCCAGTGTCATCAGGCAGCTTTTCAGCGTGTCGTACTGCTCCTCCAAGCTGCCCTCCGAAAGCTCCAGATCCAGGGAAGCAGCAATGGCATTCAACATATGAAGATCGGCTTTGCCCTCCAGCGATGCAAATACTTCCAGCTTTTCTTCGTAGCTGTCCGCATCTAAAAAGGCGAGCAGGCCAGGATCAGGCTGAGGTTCAACAGGGCTCTCGGAGGACGCTGCAGCGGGCCGGGGCTCAACAGGGGTCTCTGACGACATTGCAGCGGGCCGGGGCTCAACAGGGTTCTCTGACGGCGCTGGAACGGGCTGGGGAACTGCCGCTGCTTCCGCCATCGGGATCCGCATAAAGCGGTCTTTTCCCGCTGCATCAGGATATTTCTTTGCATCCACCTTTTCCAGAAACATGGAAAGCGGCCTTGCAAAAACCTGGAACTCTCCATAAAGCGCCTGATAGATCACAAGCTGCTCTCCGGTCTCCGTGTGGGTTGCCAGCGTCACGATCCGATAAAGCTTTCCTTTAAAATGCTGATAAATTTCTCCTGCCTGGGGAATCTGGTTCATCAAGTCTGCCTCCTGTCCTTTTCTGTCATCGTTTCATCCAAACGATTCTCTAATAACACAGTATACCCTAAATTTCAAAAGCTGTCATGCGAAAAGTTTTCCTCTTTACGAGCCTTTCATTTGGTTGTATGATGTCTTTGAAATCCAAAGACCGCATCATTCAGAAAAGAGGCATCTTCTATGTCAGACAAGGACACGCACACTTACCTTGAAATCAACGGTGATTTCCGCATGCGTGAGCTCGATCACAACGATCTGGAGCAGTTCAACGCACTTTTACAGTATGCTTTTCAGGTAACCTCCTACGAGCTCTTCCAGACCGGCTGGGAGCAGGAAGAGATCAAATATGCCAAACGTCCGATTCTCGAGGACGCTTATGTACTTGGTTGGTTCTATAAAGAAAAGCTGGCATCCATGATCGTCGTTTATTCCATGCAGATCAACATTCAGGATAACATTATGGCGATGGGCGGCATCACCGGAGTCACTACTTATCCGGAATACACCGGACGCGGACTGATTCATTCCCTGATGCGCTATGTCATCGACTATATGCACAAAAAGAAGCTTCCCATTTCATTTCTGTATCCATATTCCATTCCATTTTATCGGAAAATGGGCTGGGAGATCGTGTCCGACAAACTCACCTTCACTGTCAAGGATACACAGCTTCCAAAGGCCTTCCCCGTCCGGGGCATGGTCGAACGTGTCAGCCTGGATTCCGAGGATTTTCATAACGTGTATTCCTATTTCGCCATGCAGCACCACGGTGCACTCATTCGCGACAAGCTGGCCTGGGATGAATACTGGCGCTGGGAAAATGATGATATGATCGTAGCCCTTTATTATAATGAAGAGCACAAGCCCCTTGGTTATCTGGTTTATTACATTGCAAATGAAATTTTTCATATTAAAGAAATGGTTTATTTAACCAGCGAGGCCAGACACGGTCTATGGAACTACATCAGCGCGCATTTTTCTATGATCACACAGGTACGGGGGGATAATTATTCCGGTGAACCCATGGCATATCTGTTCGAAGACAGTGAGATTGAAGAAACGATAGCTCCCTATATTATGGCGCGAATCGTGGATGTTGAAAACTTTTTGCAGGAGTATCCCTGGCAGATCCAGCCGGAGGATTTCAAAATCCATTTCCGGGTTACTGACGGCCTTGCTTCCTGGAATCAGGGAGATTTTCTCGTTTCCTGGCACGAGGGGGAAACAACCTGTGAGCGTGTCGAGGACAATCAGTCCATTAACGTCGTAGAACTCGACATTAACACGCTCACTGCCTTGATGATGGGCTACAAGCGCCCGACCTATCTTTACGACCATGAAAAAATCTCGATGGAATACTATATGCTGACCTGGCTGGAGCGGCTGATTCCGGTCAAAAAACCGTATTTTTCGGATTATTTCTAAACTTCACGCACAGAACCCTGCACTGCAGGAATGCCCGCGCGGGCGCACACACAAAAGGCGGTACAGATCTCAAAACCTGTACCGCCTTTTTCCGTGCATCCCGTTATTTTTTGTACGCGCTTTATGCGCCGTTTTCTGCACGTTGTTTCCGATAGTTCACTCTTTCTTTGCCGCCTGAATCTGATCAAACAGCTCCGCACAGGCAATTGTCGTCGCATGCGGAACAACCGGACTTTCCGTTTTCTTTGCGCGCACGCAGCGGATCGTCTCTTCGATCTCGTAGGTAAAGCCCTTCTGCGTCGTCGTATCTGTGAACTCTTCCTTCAGCATTCCATCCGCCCCATATAAAAAGCATTTGGACGCATAATGGGGATCGGGCAGCTCAATGCGCCCTTCCCGACCGTAGATCACCATGCTGTTGCCCATAGGCGCTGCAAAGCTCGTCACAAGATCTGCCAGCACATGTTCGAACTTCACCGTAACCTGATCGGTTAAGTCCACACCGGTCTGATCAAGGTTCGCAGCCGCATAGGTTTTGCGGACAGGCTCATTGACCAGCCAGGTCGCGATTTCATAGGCATAAACCGTGATATCCGTCGCAGCTCCGCCGCACAGCAGAGGGCTGTGATACCGATTGTCTGCTCCCTCCGGCGCGAGAAAACCGATTCTTCCCTGTAAGGCTTCCAGTCTGCCGATTTTTCCTTCTGCTGCCCATTTTTTTGCCTGGTTGACTGCGGGCAAAAACCGGCTCCACATCGCTTCCATTACAAAGGTTTGGTCTTTTTCTGCTTTTTCAAAAACCGCTTTTGCCTCTGCACTGTTTGTAAACATCGCTTTTTCGCACAACACCGGAACGCGATGCTCCAGACAAAGCATCGTCAGACGGAAATGGTCGTTTGGCGTCACCGCAATATAAACACAGTCCGGCTTTTCCTCTATCAGCATCTGCTCATAGTTGTCATACGCATGGGCTACGCTGCATTCCTCCGCAAATTTTTGTGCGCGTCCCAGATCCTTACTGGCGATCGCGCTCACCTCACAGTCCTCCACCAGCGTCACTGCATCGCAAAACTGATGTGCGATGTTGCCCGCTCCCATAATGGCAAATCGAAATGTACTCATGTTTTTTACCCCTTTTTTTATATTGTGTTCTTACGCAAAAGCTGCGTATTACTATGCATATTCCCCGGCTGCGTCGCTCAGCCCTTTTCCTCGCCCCAGCACAGCAGCAGACGACTCAAATACCGTACCGCAGGCATCAATGCCGCCGGGTCCACCTGAAAGGTCGGCTGATGGATTGTCGCCCCCTTTCCGATGCCGATTTTAATATAGCAGCCGGGCACTTTTTCCATGTAGAAAGAAAAATCATCTCCGCCGAGCGACTGTTCTTCCGGAACAGTCTGAAAGCCCTCCGCTTCTGCCGTTTCCTTTGCAAAAGCCGCCATTTCTGTATCGTTGCAAACAGCCGGAGGACCGGGAATCCACTCTACCTCTGCGGATGCGCCATAGGCAGATGCGGTCTGCTCTGCAATTGCTTTTAAGCGTTTTTCAAACAGGCAGCGATCCTGCCGATCCATGGTCCGAACAGTTCCCTCCAGCTGTGCTGTCTGCGGAATCACATTCCAGGTATTGCCCGCTTCCAATCGCGTAACGCTGATGAGTGTAGGATGGAACGGATTGATATTGCGGGTCACGATCGTCTGAAATGCCTGAACCATGGCTGCAGCCGCCGGAATTGGATCAACGCCATCATCCGGGTGTGCGCCGTGGCAGCCGACGCCCGTTATCGTAATCACAAACCGATCTACTGCCGCCGCAACTGCGCCCTCCCGGATGCCGATGGCATTGACCAAATTGGTCGGATCAGAATGAAAGCCCCAGACGCGCGTAACCGAATCGAGTGCCGTCGTTTCCAACACTTTCCATGCGCCCAGGGAGGACTCTTCTCCTGGCTGGAAGAAAAACCGCACTGTCCCACAGAGCTCGTCCTTATGTTCCTGCAGCCAGATCGCAGTCCCGATTCCCGCCGTGATGTGAAAATCGTGTCCGCAGGCGTGCATCTTTCCCGGACATTTCGACGCATAAGGTAAATCCGTCAGCTCAGTAATCGGCAGCGCGTCAATATCGCAGCGAAGCGCCTGCAGCGGGCCATCCTTTTCTCCCTTTACCTCCGCAATCAGACCGGTTTCCATCGGAATCGGCAGGATCTTTACATCCGCTGCTTTCAACAGCTTTTTAATCTGCGCAGTTGTATCGTATTCCTCATAAGACAGCTCCGGATGTCTGTGAAACCAGTAAAAAATTTCCATTAAATCCATTTCCTGTATCATCGCAAATCCCTCCGATGTCCTCCTGCAGTGTTCCTGCTGCAGTTCTTTCTGCTTTTGCGTGTTCCAGTCTTACTTTCCGCTATTGGGATCCAGCGCATCCCGCAGCGCGTCACCAATAAAGTTAATCGCAATGACCAGCACCACGATCATCAGCCCGGACGGAATCCAGAGCCACGGCTGTTTCGTCAGTACAGTCAGCGACTGCGCGCCGTTTAACATGTTTCCAAGGCTCGCGGTCGGCGGCTGCACACCCATTCCGAGGAACGAAAGCGCCGCCTCATCCAACATCGACAACGCCAGAACCGACGTTGCATACACCAGAATCGGAGCAGCGGTATTTGGCAGAATCTCGGAAAACAGAATATACGGAAGCGGCATTCCTGCCACGAGATCACTTTTAATAAAATTACTCTCCCGCAGGCTCAGCACATTGCCGCGAACCAGACGGGCAATTCCCGGCCAGTCTACAAAGCCCAGAATCAGGATGATGCTCCAGAGCCCCGGCTTAAAAATCGACGCCGCAACCAGCACCAGCAAAATATAGGGAAACGACATGACCATATCCGTAAAGCGCATGATAATCATATCCGCAGCGCCGCCAAAATACCCGGCGATCAGTCCTAGAATCACCCCGATCACAGTAGAGATCGCCGTCGCCAGCACACCGACCAACAGGGAAATCCGCGTCGCATACAAAAGCCGGCTCAAGACGTCACGACCGATCTGATCCGTTCCCAGCCAATGCTCTGCTGTGGGCGCTTTGGAAAAGCCTCCGACGATTTCATCCGGATTGTACGGTGCGATGATCGGTGCCAAAAGCGCTGCCACCACCAAAACCGCTAAAATCACAAGGCTGACCGTTGCCAGATGATGCTGTTTAAAACGACGGATGACGGTCTGCAAATAGCTTTCTCTTGAAATATCTTTTTTGATACGATCTTTTTTCTCCATCTTCGCCGCTCCTATTTCAGCTGGATTGTCGGGTCTGCCAGCGCATATAAAATATCCGTAATCAGGTTTGCCGCCAGCACAACGATTGCAGACAGCAGGCAGACACCCATAATAACCGGATAATCCCGGTTCGTGATTGCGCTCATCGTCATCAGTCCGAGTCCCGGCCAGGAAAAGACCTGCTCAATGATAACCTGACCGCCGAACAGCACCGGAATCTCCATTCCGATTACCGTAATAATCGGGATCAGTGCGTTGCGCAGCGCATGCTTATTGATGACAAGAAATCTTCCGATTCCCTTTGCCTTTGCCGTGCGCAGGTAATCCTGCTGCAAAATTTCCAGCATCGCGCTTCGAATATAACGGATATTTGTACCCGCCATGGAGGTAGCCAGGACTAACACCGGCATCACCATATGCTTTGCCACATCACCCGCGCCGCCTGCAGTTCCGAGCGTCGCCATTCCGCTGGACGGAAGCCAGCCAAGCTTTACCGTAAACAGATAGATCAACAGCAAAGAAAGGAAAAATCCGGGCACGCTGCTTCCCAGGAAGGAAAGTGTAACAACCGTATAATCTCCTGCGGAATACTGCTTGATCGCACTGTAAATTCCGGCGGGCACCGCCATCAGCAAGCTGACCAGAAGCGATACGCCCATCAGCAAAAGCGTCGGTCCCAAATGGCTTGCGATCATCTCGCTGACTGCCTGATAGGACTTGATCGAATAGCCCATATTTCCATGTAAAAGCTGTTTTAACCAGACAAAATACTGCACATAAAACGGTTTATCCAGACCGAGGGCGATTTCCTTTGCCGCAACCGCAGCCTGGGAAATTCGGGGTCCCTGCAGCATCTGCAGTGGGCTGCCCGCAAGACACATAATCGCATAGTCGATGATCGTGATCCCGATCAGAACCGGGATGGCGATCAGGATGCGCTTGATCATATATTTTCCCATGTCACTTTTATCTCCATTTCTGCTCTACGACAACCTGCTGCATCTTCGCATCGTATGCGGGTGCGCCGCCAGTCAGCTGCGCAATTGCATATGGGCACGCCGCCAGATGACTGCTGCCTGGGAAAACACTGCAAAGCTCCGGCACTTCCTGTCTGCAGCTTTCCGTCGCATACGGACATCTCGGATGGAAGCGGCAGCCGGAGGGCGGGTTCGTGCTGGAGCCGATTTCTCCGGTCAGAAGCGGTTTTTGTTCCCGCTTTTCAGGATCTGCAATCGGCACTGCATCGATCAGGGCGCGGGTGTAAGGGTGTACCGGATGATGGAACACCTCCTGCGCCGGCCCGATCTCCACAATTTTACCAAGGTACATGACTGCGATCCGGTCGCTCACATAGTTGACCGCGCCGAGTCCATGTCCAACGAACATGCACGTCAGCCCGAGGTCCTTTTGCAGGCTGCGCAGCAGATTCAGAATCTGTGCCTGAATCGAAACGTCCAGCGCGCTGACCGGCTCATCACAGACCAAAAACCTGGGATTTAAAGACAGCGCCCGCGCAATCCCGATTCTCTGCCGCTGTCCGCCGGAGAACTCATGCGGATAACGCCCGAGGACGTGCTTGGAAAGTCCAACCATATCCAGCAGTCGGTCAACGTCCCTGTGGACAGTTTCTTTATTGGAAATCCCATGATAGAGCATCGGCTGGGATAAAATTTCATAAATATGCTTTCTCGGATTCAGGGAAGAATATGGATCCTGGAACACCATCTGCAGCTGCGTGCGCACGCTCTTTTTCTCTTTTCCGGAAAGCTTCTCCATATCCTTTCCCTGATAAAACAGCCTGCCGCCCGTCGGCGTTTCCAGGCCGACCAGCTGTCTGCCCACCGTCGATTTGCCGCAGCCGGATTCGCCCACCAGACCGAGGGTTTCTCCCTCTGCAATCGAAAAGGAAACGCCGTCCACCGAATGCACATAGCCTGTCGTATGGGTAATAACGCCGCCCCGGATGGGGTAATATTTTTTCAGGTTTTCTACCCGGATCAGCGGCTCCTTCTCCGTGTTTTTTTCTTCCATATTTATGCTCATCTTCACGTTTCTCCTTCTTTGGCGAGCATACATCTGACAAAATGTCCTTCCCCGATCTGTCTGTAGCTCTGAGGCTGATCGCAGCCTTTTGTCCGAAAGGCGCAGCGGTCTGCAAACCGACAGCCGGGGATCGAATCATAGTTTTCCGGAACCATGCCGGGAATTGCGACAAGCTCCCTGTCCTTTTCGTCATAAATTCCGGGAACCGTCTGCAAAAGTGCCTTTGTATACGGATGTGCCGGCGCAGCAAACAGCTCCTTTACCGGTGCTTCCTCGATCATCTGTCCGGCGTACATAACGATCACGCGGTCCGCCATGCTTGCTACCAGCCCGATGTCATGGGTGATCAGGATCATCGACATCCCGCTCTCTTTTTGCAGATTGCGCAACAGCGCCATAATCTGTGCCTGAATCGTCACATCCAGTGCCGTCGTCGGTTCATCTGCGATCAGCAGGCCCGGATTGCAGCACAGAGCCATCGCGATCATCACACGCTGGCGCATGCCGCCGGAAAGCGTATGGGGATATTTTTTCATGACACCGTGAGGATCGGGCATACCAACTTTTCCTAAAATCTGCTCTGCCCGCTTTCGCGCCTCTTCTTTTGACAGTCTCATATGCTTTCGGATGCTCTCCATCAGCTGGTTGCCGACTGTAAAGACCGGATCGAGAGAGGTCAGCGGGTCCTGGAAAATCATCGTCAGACGGTCGCCCCGGATTTTATCCAGCTCTTTTTCCGTCATCGTCAGAAGGTTCTTGTCCTCGAATACGACGCTTCCCTCCGTCACGGTTCCGCCTCTTCCAAGCAGCCCCATAATAGAAAGTGAGGTCACGCTCTTGCCACAGCCGGATTCGCCGACGATACAGACAACTTCTCCCTTATCTACATGAAAATTTACATGGTCCACGCTGACAGTGCGTCCGTAGTCGCTGTCAAAAACGGTTGTCAGTCCCTCTACTTCCAGTAAATGCGGCATTTGCTTTTCCTCACTTTACTCCTATATCAAGATTCTGCCGCACACCTCCCGAAAAAGAGATGTGCGGCAGTTATTATCATAGCATAAAATATATGAAATACAAACTTTTTATCGGAAGAAAACTTCTTTTTTCTCTGATAAAAATACTCCGCGAAGATCCCACTGCAGCAGAATAGAATTCTGTGAAACAGGATTCTTCTTTATTCCACTACGTCCCAGTTCTGGACATCGTTGAAGAAGCCGTATACGCTGGGAGTTGCACCTGTAATCCGCTTGCTGACTGCCCCCTGTGCGCTGATCACATAGGCGGAGAACATCGGAACATCTTCCTGTACCTTTTTATCCACAACGGAGAACAGCTCTTTTGTTTCCTCCGGATCACTTGTCAGCTGGGATTTGGTCAATGCGTCGTTTAACGTATCGTCGCTGTAGCCGGTCCAGCTTCCTTCACCGCCAAGCAGCCATGCTACATCCGGATAGGGATCCACCGGCGCATAGGTGTACTGTACTGCCAGTACATCATAGTCCTCTGTGCCTGCAACGCTCATCAGCGTTGCGAAGTCAACGGTCTGGATTTCCGCCTTGATGCCGACTGCAGCCCACTCTGCAGCGATGATGGAGGCTGCGTTTACAAAGGTCGAATCGCCGGAATTTACATAGAAACGGATTGTCTGGGAGCCGTCCCATCCAGCTTCTTCCAGAAGTGCCTTTGCCTTTTCCGGATCATAGGAAACCGGTGTAAGGGAATCATCATAGAACGGGCTTGCACTGGACAGGAATCCATCTACAATTTCACCATGTCCGTTTAACAGTTCCTCCAGAATCTGCTGACGGTCGATCGCATACAGCATCGCCTGACGAACTTTTACATCCGGAACGTTCTTTGTCTGGATAAATACGGACTGGTTGGTAACCGGGGAACCGTATACAACGTCTACGTTGTCCAGGGCTTCTACGCTCTCATAGTCCTCCTGCGGGATATCACTCATCGTCTGCTGGGTGATATCGATTTCGCCGGATTGCAGACCTGCATACAGCTGACTGCCGTCTACGATTTTGATGTTGAGCTTGTCGATCTTGGGCGCGCCCTTCCAATAATCCTTGTTCGCTTCATAGGAAATATAATGATCCACATCGAAATCCGTTACGATAAACGGTCCGCTGACAACATCGGGATGGTTGAACCAATCCGCTGTGGAAAGCTCTTCCTCGGAATACTGCTCGATCACATGCTTGGGCAGAGTCAGCAGATATCTCGCATAGCTGTTTTCAAAGGTAGTAATCGGCATTTCTTCTTTGGTCGTAAACTGTACCGTTTTATCGTCTACCTTCTGAATGCCGTCGATGCTCTCTGCACCTTCCTCTACAAAGCCGTCGTCGCCAACACCTTCAAATACATAATACATCATTGCAGTATTGCCGATGACCGGGCTCGCCAGGCGAAGCGCGGTATAAACCACATCATCTGCCGTAACAGGCGTTCCGTCCGACCAGGTTGCAGCATCATCGATGTGAACGATAAAGTTTTTGTTATCTTCTGTTGTGATGGAATCTGCCAGCATGCCCTCGAAGTTCAGGTCAGCATCCAGCTCCATCAACGGCAAAAACATCAGTCCGGTCGCATATTTGTTAATCTCGCCGCCGTTTAACAAAAGGGGATTGAGACTGCCGATGGTATTGGTCACACCGACGTTGATAATCTTCTCTCCCGAAGCTGCTGTGTCTGAGGATGCACTCTCTGTGCTCACCGCTGCGCTTCCGGTTTCATCTGCTGCAGCACCTGCATTCGATGCGCCGCACGCGGTCAGTCCCAGCGCCATCACTCCTGCCAGAAGCAGGCTTAATATCCTGTTTCGTTTTTTCATAACTGCTCCTCCTTTTAGGCGAATCATCCGCCGCTCAATACCTATCTATCCGGTATGTTAGTGAGAATTGTATTCTATTTTTTTCGATCTGTCAAGACTCTATTCCCATATTCTTGACAAAATACGGGGTTCGCGTTATATTCGACAGCAGAGCGCACGATTCTTTCTATCCTATCATGATGCCAGGATCAAAAGGTCTATGCCCACAGGAGCTTGCTCATAGGTGGGTAGGATTGTGGGAGTGCGCAGTACGGTACAATCCACTGACCTTATATAATATGCTTTACCGGAGGATTTTTCAATGAAAAATTACTTAAATTATCAGTCCTCAGAATATGACTGCGGTTCTGTTTCTATTACCAACGGAATCCGCTACCTGTTTGATCGGGAAGAAATCAGTCCTGACATCCTCAAATGTATTATGCTCTATACAATGGACACTTATAACGAACAGGGACAACCATGCCGTCACGGCACTTCCGCCGCTGCAATGCGTTTTGTCGGCAGTTGGTTAAATCAGCTGGCAGCTGTCCGCTCTTTTCCGATCCAGACGCAGTTTCTTTTCGGTAACGATGTTACACTGTCCCCGGACAGCGAAATCAGTCAGGCGCTTTTGCACGGCGCAGCTGTCGTGCTGCGTCTTTTTCTTGAAGTTCCGCACTATGTTCTTTTAACCGGCATTTCCAGGGACGAGGTGTTTTTCTTCGACCCTTATTATGAGGAAGAGGGGACTCCCGAATTCGACGCTGAATATTATGCCAAGGGCATCCGTTTTATTTATGACCAGCCCAAATGTGCCAACCGCGCAGTTTCTCTGGAACGCATCAACCGACTTTCCCACGGATACTATGAGCTGGGTGAATTTTCCTGCCGCGAGGCGCTGCTGATGTTCCGCACGTCCGGCGAATGCGAATGGAACGCGTAAACGGGTGGGGCTTATAAGCCCCACCCGTAATTTTTATCGTATAGGAAACTTCGTTTCCATACGATAAAAATGCTGCGCGAGGATGCGCACTCGGCGCAGGGGTAGATGGTTGCTAAAGCAACCGCGTCTCGGCGCGAGAATGTGCCAAGGCACATTCTTTTTCATTTTCCGCTGTCACCGTAGTTTGCCAGCACACGGGCACTGGGGTCATTGACATTACAGCCCTCCCAGCTCTTGTTGGGCATCCAGAAGTCCGGCACCATCCTTGCCTGTCCGGGATAATACTTTTCAAAGATTTCCCGATACAGCAGGCTTTCTTTTGTGAAGGGCTGTGCAAAATCATATTTCCGGCGGAGCGTTTCGTATTCCTCGTCGGCGTAATACTTCTCTGCGTATTCTTTTAAATCATCCACCATGCTGTGTCCTACTGCATCGCTGAATGCAGCTTTTTCTCTCCACAGGATGTTTTCCGGCAAAATATGATCTGCTTCAAATGCCTTGCGCAGCAGATATTTTCCTTTTCCGTAGGTGTTTAACTTCTTCGCCGGGTCAATGGACATCACATAACGGACAAAGTCGAGATCGCCGAAGGGTACACGGGCTTCCAGGCTGTTTGCCGCAAGACACCGGTCGGCACGCAGGACATCATAGCAGTACAGCTCACGGATTCTCTTTGCTGCCTCTTCCTGAAAGGCTGCCGCGCTCGGTGCAAAGTCCGTATATTTATAGCCGAACAGCTCGTCGGAAATTTCACCGGTCAGCAACACCTTTAAGTCTGTTTTTTCATGGATTGCCTTGCAGACAAGGTACATGCCCATGCTCGCGCGGATCGTCGTGATGTCATAGGTTGCAAGCGCTTCGATAACGGTTTCCAGGCTTTCCAGCACTTCTTCCTTTGTCATGATGACTTCGGTATGCTCTGCACCGATAAAATCAGCGACTTCTTTTGCATATTTTAAATCAATCGCATCTGTGTCCATGCCGATTGCAAAGGTCCTGATCGGTTTTTTCAAAATATCTGCTGCAATTGCACATACAAGGCTTGAGTCCAGACCGCCGGATAACAAAAAGCCCAGCGGAGCGTCTGCATCCAGACGTTTCTTTACCCCCTCCGTCAGCTTATCATGGATGTTTTTTGTAATCACATCAATATCTTCGTGCACATAACCATGGACAGCTGCGATATCCTCATATTTGACAAATTTTCCATCGTAATAATAGCTTCCGGGCGGAAATGCACGCACCTCGTCCACCCAGCCGATCAGGTTCTTTGCCTCACTGGCAAATGCAATCTTTCCGCTCTTGGAATAACCATAAAACAACGGACGAATTCCGATCTGGTCACGGGCTGCGATCAGCTTGCCGCTTTTGTGATCGTACAATACGCAGGCATATTCCGCATCCAGATGGGAAAACATTTCCAGTCCATATTCTTCATATAGCGGAAGCAAAACCTCACAGTCGGAACCGCTCTGGAACTGATAACCGCGCTCTTCCAGCTCCTTTTTGATTTTGCGAAAGCCGTAAATTTCACCATTGCAGATCACCCAGCTGCCGTCCCGTTGAAACGGCTGCATGCCGTCCGGGGTCAACCCCATGATCGCAAGTCTTGCAAAACCGAGATACCCGAATTCGGTCTCAACGACCTGCTGGGCATCCGGTCCTCTCATCTTTGTCTTTAACAGATATCCTTCCATCGTTTCTTTGGTGACATCTTTTCCCGCGTAGCAGAGAATGGAACACATAAGCTTTTCCTCCTTTTCTTTTGCTGCGTTACGTAAGAACGCAAAAACAGCAGCCATTTGTCCTATTGGAGATAGGACGAATAGCTGCTGCTATATCCGCGGTGCCACCTAACTTGCCGCACTTCCTTGTACGGCCCCTTTTTCGCGTTCCCATGAAACGCTATCCCTGTAACGTGGGACTCCGGCTCGCCTACTTACAGATCCTGTGTTCAGCTTGCAGCTCGGAAGTGTTCTTTCCTACAGATATCCGCGCAGGACTCCCACCGCCGCCTGCTCTCTGTGCCGTCTGTCTGTACTACTTTTCTTCGTCATCGCTTTTTGTTTTTTACAAGATAGCATACCCGTTTCGCTCTGTCAAGAAAATTTTCACGAATGGCACGGGTGAACTGTAACAGAGCTTAAACTCTGCCTCTTACTCTTCTGCAAACAGAGGGGTAGACAGATAACGATCACCGGTATCCGGCAGGATCACAACAATGTTCTTTCCTTCATTTTCGGGACGCTTTGCAAGCTCGATTGCTGCCCATACTGCTGCACCGGAGGAAATGCCTACCAGCACGCCTTCCTGATGACCGATCTTTCTGCCGGTTGCAAACGCATCCTGATTCTCTACGGTGATAATTTCGTCATAAACCCCGGTGTCCAGGACGTCCGGTACGAAGCCTGCGCCGATTCCCTGGATCTTGTGTGCGCCGGCTGTGCCCTTGCTCAGAACCGGAGAGCCTGCAGGCTCTACAGCAACAACCTTTACATCAGCCTTTTTGCTCTTTAAGTACTGGCCTGTACCGGTCACGGTTCCGCCCGTACCAACGCCTGCTACCAGGATATCAACCTTGCCATCCAAATCTTCCCAGATCTCAGGACCGGTTGTCTTTTTGTGTACCTCCGGGTTTGCAGGGTTTACAAACTGTCCGGGAATGAAGCTGTTGGGAATTTCCTTTGCCAGCTCGTCTGCCTTTGCGATTGCACCCTTCATGCCCTTTGCACCTTCTGTCAGGACAAGCTCTGCGCCGTATGCCTTCATCAGCTGTCTGCGCTCTACGCTCATGGTTTCCGGCATTACGATAATGATACGGTAGCCTCTCGCCGCTGCAACAGACGCAAGGCCGATGCCGGTGTTGCCGGAGGTGGGTTCAATAATTACAGAGCCTGCCTTTAATGCGCCCTTTGCCTCTGCATCATCGATCATCGCTTTTGCAATTCTGTCCTTTACAGAGCCTGCAGGATTAAAATATTCCAGCTTGCCATAGATGTGTGCCTTTAAGCCCTCTGCCTTTTCAATATGTGTCAGCTCCAGCAGGGGAGTTCTGCCGATTAACTGATCTGCGGATGTATAAACGTTGCTCATTTGCTCTTCCTCCTCAAACCTACTTACTTTATATGTTAATGTGATTATATTCTGCCTTTTCGGATCTGTCAACCCTTTTTAAACAATAGAATGCATGCTCTGCGAGCATTCTATTGTCATGAATAAAATATTCAATGGTTTTTTCCGGCGTCAGCACAGAGGTTTCATTGAATAAAAGCAGCGCTCCCGGCAGTTGTTTTTGCGTTATGAATTTCTTCCCCGGCAGGCTGCTTCCAGCTGTGTGAGCGCCTGTAAAAGCGTTTTTTTCGTACACGCCAGTACGATGCGTTCAAACTGTCCCGACTTTTTGTCAAAGACAGAGCCGCCATCCAGCCAGAGCTTTGCCTGATGTGCAATGAGATTTTCCAACGCTGCATCCGACAGTCCCAGTCCCGAGCAATCCAGCCATGCAAAGTAAGTGCCTTCCGGTTCGATCAGACGGATCTTAGGCAGTCTTTCTTTTAAGAAGCTGCGCAGGACCTTCAAATTTTCCCGTAAATATGCCCGGCACTGCTCAAGCCACTCGCCGCCATTTTCATAAGCTGCCTGGCACGCGATCAAACCGAGGGCGTTCAACTGGGAATATCCCACTGCGTTAATCTCGGCTTTGAATCTGTCCCGGACCTCTTTTCCGGGAACCCAGATATTGGAAACCTGCAGCCCCGCCAGATTAAAGGTTTTACTCGGCGCAGTGCAAAGAATCATCTTTTCTTCCAGCTGCGGACATGCCTTTGCAAATATCGTATGCGGATGCTCCGGAAAAGCGAAATCACTATGAATCTCGTCTGCCACAACGAACACATGGTAGCGGTCGCAAAGCTCTCCCAGTTTTTGAAGCTCTTCTTTTGTCCAGACTCTGCCGACAGGATTGTGGGGACTGCACAGCAAAAACAGCTTTACATTCTGGGATGCGATCTTTTCTTCCAGATCGTCGAAGTCAATTTCATAATGTCCGTCCGTCAAAAGAAGCGGGCTTTCTACGATCTTTCTATTGTTATCGCGAATCACCTCAAAGAACGGGTAATAAACCGGCGGCTGAATCAGTACACTGTCGCCCTCTTTTGTCAGAGCGCGTACCGCCATCGCAAGGGCGAATACCACACCGGGGGTTTTTACAAGCCATTCAGACTTTGGCTGCCAGTCAAACCGACTGTCAAACCAGCGATACAGCGCGTCAAAATATTCTCCTTTTACCTCGCTATAACCGAAAATCCCATGGGAAACCGCATTCTGCAGTGCATCCAACACAGGCTTCGGCGCCTGAAAATCCATATCCGCCACCCACAATGGCAACACATCTACGTCACGTCCGCGTTCCACGGCGAAATCGTATTTCAGGCTGTTTGTCTTTTTCCGGTCAATTTCCCGGTCAAAATTATAGGTTGTCATTTCTAATCTCCCTCTCAACAAAAATCCTGCCCTGCAGGATTCTTATGCCTGCAACGGGTCGCAAACACGACATTTTTCTGCTCCGCTGCAATGCAGTCCCTACAGCGTGGATTTGTTTCTCAGGAAACAAACGCCTGCTCCAGATCCGCAATCAGCTCGTCCACATGCTCCAGTCCAACGGACAGGCGCAGCAGAGTGTCGGTGATGCCGAGCTTTTCTCTCCACTCCTTCGGAACATCCGGATGGGTCTGCTTCATCGGATAGGTGATCAAAGATTCTGTACCCCCAAGGCTCTCCGCAAAGGTGATGACGCGCACCTTTTCCAGCACGCGCTGTGCCGTTTCCACGCTGTCGACGTCAAAGGAAATCATCGCACCCGCACCTCTCGCCTGCTTTGCATTGATCTCATAACCAGGATGCGTTTCCAGTCCAGCATAATATACTTTTCTGACTTTCTTCTGCTCCGTCAGCCAGCGCGCGATGTTGCCCGCATTTTCCTGCTGCCGCTCCATGCGCACCGCCAGTGTCTTGATGCCGCGCATTACCAGCCAGCTGTCGAAGGGGGACAAACAACCGCCGGTCGTCTTTGCAATCAGGCGGATTTTTGCTGCGAGCTCTTCCTTTGCAGAGCAGACAAAACCGGCGATCGTGTCGTTATGTCCGCACAGGAACTTGCTCGCGCTGTGAATGACGATATCTGCACCGAGCGCAATCGGGTTCTGCAAATATGGAGATAAAAAGGTATTGTCTGTGATCATCAGAAGGTTGTGTTCTTTTGCAAGCTCTGCGCATGCCGAAAGGTCAGTGATCTCCATCATCGGGTTGCTGGGCGTCTCGATATAAAGTGCCTTTGTTTCCGGACGCAGCACCCGTTTGATCTCATCCAAATCACCGGTATTGACAAAATCAACCATCAGTCCGTTCTTTTTGCCGATGGTATTGACCAGACGGGTTACGCCGCCGTAAAGGTCTTCAGAACAGATCATGTGGTCGCCGGGTGCAAACAGATCAAATACCGCTGTCACCGCCGCCATGCCGGAAGAAAATGCCGTCGTGTCATAAGCGCCCTCCAGCGCGGTAAGGATTTCCTCCAGATGCTGTCTGGTCGGATTTTTCTCTCTCGTGTAGTCAAAACCGGTCGAATGTCCCAGACCGATATGTCCGAACGTCGCCGTCTGATAGATTGGAAAGCTCACCGCCTTTGTCGGCTCGTCCCAGGAAAAATCCAGATTTCCGTGAATACACTTTGTTTCTATATGATTGCTCATTTTTCTGCTCTCCTTTGCAGTTATTTTTCTGATATTTTCTATCATTCTAATTGGATGCTTTCCATTTGTCAACACCAACATAGTTGGTAGATATGTTTATAATCAATTCCACAGTGGCTCCGCCACCGCTCCTTTTGCTCACGAAGTCACGGGGGAACTGTCAAACAAAATAAAATTTATTCTTGACCGCCCCTTTTTCCAATGCTATAATGCATCAGATGAACAAAGGCGTTCATGAGTGAAACACTTTCCTATTTAGAAAAGTGTTTGATTCATGGACGCCTTTCAGTATTTGTACAGCAAACACGAAAGAATGAGCGAGGTGTACTTATGGAACAAACTGTGTACTTACAGCTGGAGGACGGGACCTGTCTGACCGGAAAACATTTCGGTGCTCCTTTGAAAGAGGACGTCATCGCGGAAGTCGTTTTTACGACGGCTATGACCGGATATACAGAAACACTGACCGACCCCAGTTATTACGGACAGATGGTCGTTCAGACATTTCCCCTGATCGGCAACTACGGCGTCAATCCAAAAGACTTTGAAAGCAAAGGAATTCACATGAGCGCATACATCACCAGAGAATGGTGCCCATGTCCTTCCAATTTCAGATGTCAGATGGATCTTGACGCTTTTTTAAAGCAGCAAAATGTCCCTGGCATCTATGATCTGGATACCCGCTACCTGACCAAGCTCATCCGCGAGCGCGGCGTCATGAACGGACGGCTCACATCCCTCCGTCCGGACTCTGCAGCTGTTGAAGACTTAAAGAGCTGGGCAATCACGGACGCGGTAGCACACGTTACCTGCAGGGAGCCTTACCAGATTCCGTCCCCGCTTCCCCGCCATCACGTCGTTTTGTGGGACTTCGGTGCAAAACAGAATATCATCCGAAAGCTGCACGCATTAAACTGCGACTTAACCATCGTTCCCGCTTCCACGACAGCAGCACGCATCCTCTCCTATTCGCCGGACGGTATCATGTTGAGCAATGGTCCCGGCAACCCGAAGGATAACCCGGCTATCATTTCCGAGCTGTCTCGCCTCTGCAAATCCGGCATTCCGATTTTCGGCATCTGCCTGGGGCATCAGCTTCTCGCCCTTGCAAACGGTGCGGACACCGAAAAATTGAAATACGGACACCGCGGTGCAAACCAGCCGGTGAAAGATCTGCTCACCGGCAGGGATTATATCACCAGTCAGAATCACGGCTATGCCGTCAAAAACGATTCCCTCCCGGATAATGCAGTACTTCGTTTTATGAACCTAAACGACGGAACCTGTGAGGGCGTTTCTTATCAGGATTTTCCCGGCTTCTCAGTGCAGTTCCATCCGGAAGCCTGCGGCGGTCCTCATGATTCCGAGTTTTTGTTCCGCGAATTTGTCGCACTGATGGAAAGGAGGGCATAAAGCATGCCGTTAAATCCCAATCTGAAAAAAGTAATGGTAATCGGCTCCGGTCCCATCGTCATCGGTCAGGCTGCCGAATTTGACTATGCAGGTACCCAGGCGTGCCGCGCTTTAAAAGAGGAAGGTCTGGAGGTTGTGTTAGTTAATTCTAACCCTGCAACAATCATGACAGATGCCGCCATGGCAGATCATGTCTACGTGGAGCCTCTGACTCTGGATTTTCTAAAAAAAATCATCAAAAAAGAACACCCAGACAGCATTCTTTCCACCCTCGGCGGTCAGACCGGCCTGACACTTTCGATGCAGCTGGCAAAGGAAGGCTTTCTGGCACAGGAGGGCGTAACACTTCTTGGCGCAAACCCGGAAACCATTGCCAAAGCCGAAGACCGTCAGGTTTTTAAAAGCACCATGGAAGCGATCCGGGAGCCAATCATCCCCTCTGTCGTTACGACGACGCTTGAGGGTGCCCTCTCCTTCGCGCACTCTGCAGGCTATCCGGTTATCGTGCGCCCCGCCTTTACCCTCGGCGGCACCGGCGGCGGCATCGCTGTTGACGAAGCACAGCTGCGCCAAATTGCTTCCGCAGGGCTCCGTCTTTCCCCGATCACGCAGATTCTGGTGGAAAAATGTATCTCCGGCTGGAAAGAAATCGAATTTGAGGTCATGCGCGACGGCGATGGAAACGTCATCACGATCTGCTCTATGGAAAATCTTGATCCGGTGGGTGTCCACACCGGCGACTCCATCGTTATCGCCCCTGCGGTCACACTAGCGGATAAAGAATACCAGATGCTTCGAAGTGCTGCACTCCACATCATCGAAGCTATGGGCATTGAGGGCGGCTGCAACGTACAGTTTGCTCTAAATCCCGAGAGCTTCGAGTACGCTGTTATTGAGGTAAACCCCAGGGTTTCCCGTTCCTCCGCCCTTGCCAGCAAAGCGACCGGCTATCCGATCGCCAGAGTCGCTGCCAAAATCGCCATCGGCTACCGGATGGACGAAATCAAAAACGAAATCACCGGCAAGACGAAAGCATGCTTCGAACCGGCATTGGACTATGTTGTCGTCAAATTTCCGAAATGGCCCTTTGACAAATTCGTGTATGCGACAAGAAAGCTCGGAACCCAGATGAAAGCCACCGGTGAAGTCATGGCCATTGGCAGAAACTTCGAGCAGGCGCTGATGAAAGCCGTTCGCGGCGCAGAAATCTCCCATGACTGCCTGGCAGACGTGCATATGCGCGCACTCGACGACGAAGCCCTGACCGCCAAAATCCTGGCGCAGGACGATGAACGCATCTTCGCTGTTTACGAAGCGCTCTTCCGCGGTTTTTCCATCGAAAAAATCCATCAGCTGACTTTGATCGATGAATGGTTTTTAGCAAAGCTTTTGCATCTGTGCGACCTCGAAAAACGGCTGAAGACAGAGCCGCTCACGCATGATTTTCTGCGGGAATTAAAGAGAAACGGTTTTCCGGATAAAACGATTGCACGGCTGTCCGGCAACTCTACTTTCCCCCACCTTCCGTATTCCTATAAGATGGTCGATACCTGCGGAGCGGAGTTTGCGGCAGAAACCCCCTACTTCTACTCCACCACTGACGAGGAGGACGAGGCTTCCGCTTTTATCGCGGAACACAGCTCCAAAAAGCCCGTCGTCATCGTCTTTGGCTCCGGTCCGATCCGGATCGGTCAGGGAATCGAATTCGACTACGCCTCCGTTCACTGTGTCTGGGCATTAAAGGATGCCGGGTATGAGGTTGTTATCGTCAATAACAACCCCGAAACCGTTTCCACCGATTTCAATACAGCAGACCGCCTGTACTTTGAGCCCCTGACTCCGGAAGATGTCGGAGACATCATCCGTGTAGAAAATCCGGTCGGTGCCGTTGTTGCCTTCGGCGGACAGACCGCAATTCGCTTGACCAAATGGCTTTCAGAAAACAATGTTCCGATTCTGGGCACACCTGCAGACAGTATTGACGCTGCCGAAGACCGGGGGCGGTTTGAAGCTCTCTTAAAACAGCTCCATATCAAGCAACCCGTCGGAGATACCGTCCACACTGCAGAGGAAGCGATCGAAACAGCGAACCGCCTCGGCTATCCGGTTCTGCTGCGCCCCAGTTATGTCCTTGGCGGTCAGAACATGATTATCGCCTTTTCCAATGCGGACGTAAAAGAATATATGGATATTATCCTTTCCCATATGGAAGGGAATCTCGTCCTGATCGATAAATATATGATGGGAACAGAGCTTGAAGTCGACGCAATCTGCGATGGCGAGGATGTCCTGCTGCCCGGTATCATGGAGCACATCGACCGTGCAGGCATCCACTCCGGTGACTCCATCGCAGTTTACCCTGCCTGGAATTTAAGCCCCGCCAAAACAGCAAAGCTCGTGGACTACTCCACCCGCCTTGCCCTCGCCCTAAACACGAAGGGCTTGATCAACATCCAGTACGTCATCTGCCAGGATCAGGTTTATGTCATTGAGGTAAACCCCCGTTCCTCCAGAACCGTGCCTTATCTGAGCAAAGTCACCGGCATCCCGATGGTCGATATCGCCACCCGCGTCATGCTCGGGGAAAAATTAAAGGATATGCCTTACGGCACCGGTCTTGCCCCGGTTTCCTCCTACACCGCGATCAAAGTGCCTGTCTTCTCCTTTGAAAAGCTGTCTGGACTGGACACGCAGCTCGGACCTGAAATGAAATCTACCGGTGAAGTGCTCGGCATCGCACCCACCATGCGGGAAGCGCTCTACAAAGGATTGGTCGGCGCAGGCTACCAGCTGACCGACAAGGGCGGCATCTTCATCACCGTGCGCGACACCGATAAGGATGAAATCCCTGATATTGCACAGCGGTTTGCAGATCTTGGCTTCCACCTGTATGCAACCGCAGGTACGGCAGCTGTACTGCGTGACCATGGTATGTCGGTTACCCTTGTCCATAAGATCAGCGAATCCGAGCACAACACCATCGCACTTCTGGAAAGCGGAAAGGTCAATTACATCATTTCGACCTCCAAAAAGGGGCGTACCCCTGCCCGGGACAGCGTAAAGGTTCGACGCAAATCTGTGGAGCTTGGCATTCCCTGCCTGACCAGCCTGGATACGGCAGTTGCCCTGGCGGATATCTTAAAGAGCGGCTTTACGCCGGATACGGCAGAACTGGTCGATATCTGCACGCTGCAAAAATAAAATTTAAAAAGAATCCTGCGAAGCAGGATTCTACGCCTGCGGCGGGTCGCGTAAGCGACATTCTACCATTCCGCCGCAGTGCGATCCTTGCGGAGCGTTTTTATCGTATCGAAACGAAGTTTCCTATACGATAAAAGAACAGATGGAAGAGTGACTTTCCGTCACTCTTCCATCTGTTCCTTATGATATTGCAGCGTATACAGCTGGTAATATCGTCCATGCTTTGCAAGCAGCTCCTGATGCGTGCCCTGCTCCAGGATCTTTCCGTGGGATAGCACAATGATGTTGTCCGCATGCTGAATCGTGGAAAGTCTGTGGGCTACCATCAGCATCGTGCCGACGCTGCGCATTTTTTCCAGGGAATCCTGAATCAAAAGCTCCGTCTCGGTGTCGATATTAGCAGTCGCCTCATCCAGAATCATAACACTTGGTTTGTGGATGATAGTTCGCGCAAAGCTCAGCAGCTGACGCTGTCCGGCAGAGAAGTTATTTCCTCGCTCCCGCACCTCCTCATCCAGACCATGCTCCAGCTTGTCAATAAAATGATCGGCATTCACATACTGGCAGACGCGACGGATTTCTTCATCCGAAATGCCCTCTTCCCGCAGAACGATGTTGCTGCGAATCGTGCCGGAGAACAGAAATACATCCTGCAGCATCTGACCAAAATGCCTGCGCAGGGAAGCGATCTTGATCTTGCGAATGTCGATACCGTCGATCAAAATCTCGCCCTTCTGGAACTCGTAGTTGCGGCAGATCAGGGACAAGATTGTGCTCTTTCCGGAACCGGTCGATCCAACAAACGCCACCGTTTCTCGCGGATTTACATGGAAAGACACACCCTGCAGCACCCATTCCCCGGGAATATAGGAAAACCACACATTGCGAAACTCGATTTCGCCGCGCACCTCTTCCAGCTCTATGGCGTCAGGCGCATCTACCAGCTTCGGCTCCAGATCCATGATCGAGAACACCTTTTCCGCAGACGCCAAAGCCGACTGCAGCCAGTTAAACTGCTCCGCCAGGTTCTGGATCGGGGTGAAAAATTTCGAAATATACATATAAAAGGTAACGATCGTTCCGCCTGTGATCGTCTGTCCTAAAAACGCCACGCCGTTTAAATGTCCCATGCCGCCGAGATAAAACAGACACAGGATGGAACAGATGTAAAGCATATACACCAACGGACGAAATACACTGAACACGAAAATCTGACTCAGGTTTGCCTTTGCCTGGGTCTGGCTTTTCTCACGAAATTCCGCCATCTTTTCCTCTTCGCGTCCGAAAATCTGCGTAACCTTGATGCCGGAAAGGTTTTCCGAAAGATAAGTATTGATATCCGTCGTCGCATCCTTTACCCTGCGGTATGCCCGACGGGAAAACTTCCGGAAGATCACTGTAAAGATCACAATGAAGGGAACAAAGCACAGCACCATCAGCGTCAGCTCATAGTTTAAGCAGATCATTGCAATTAATATGCCTACAATAACAAAGGCATTCTTTGTCAGGCTGACCAGCAGGTTTGTGAACATCATCGAAATCGCGTTGGTATCGTTGGTCACACGGGTCACCAGCTTGCCCACCGGAATCTCATTGAGCTGCTCATGGGAAAGGGATTCGATATGGGTAAACAGATCCTCACGCAGATCGGACACAATCCGCTGTCCAACCCGCTGCAAAATCACCGCCTGCAGATAGGTACTTCCCATTGAAAACAGCAGCACCACCACATAACCGCCTACCCGGGCATACAGGGCAGGCAGAACAAAATCACCTGCAACCAGCTCTTCAATATTACCGATGATCAGCGGCGAAATAATGTCATAGGCGATGGAAAACATCATCAGGAACAATACCAGTACAAACTGCTTCCAGTACGGCTTTGCATAGGCTACCAGACGGTGCATAATTTCGCCGTCCTTCATCGTGCGTTCAAATCCCATCTGGGACTTTTTGTCCTTTACCAGCACATAAGCGGCGGTCAGAAGCGCCGTGATCGTACCGATGACCGCGCCGGTCAAAAGCAACGGATTTACTTCAATCATGGCTGGCACCTCCTTCGCACTTTTCTACAGACTCCGACGCATGCTCTGGGGCATCAACGGAATCCGCTATGTCAGACGTCCCTACCGCATCGGACGAATCTGCCGTTTCGTCCTCCAGACGCTGTAAATCTACCATCCGCCGATATTCGGGACAGCTGTGATACAGCGCATCATGCGTACCTACCGCTTCTACTCTTCCATCCTCCAGAAATACGATCTTATCCATCCCCTCCACTGTCGAGATGCGATGTGCGATCAACAGGGTGGTCTTGCCTGCACGGGTGGTCTTTAAGTTATCGAGAATAATTTTTTCAGTACGGGTATCCACTGCAGAAACCGAATCATCCAAAATCAGAATCGGCGCATTTTTTAACAGCGCACGGGCAATGGAAATCCGCTGCTTCTGACCGCCGGAAACAGTCACGCCCCGCTCTCCCAGGATAGTTTCATAGCCCTCTTTAAAGTCCACGATATTATCCCGCACGTCCGCCAGCGACGCCGCACCGTTGATCTGATCGAAAGTTGCATCGTCCACGCCAAAGCCGATATTGTGTGCAATGGTATCTGAAAACAGGAAATTATCCTGGGGCACATAGGCACAGGCATTGCGTACGGAATGAATGGACACGCTGTTCACATCCTTTCCGTCCACAAACAACGTACCATCCGGCACATTATAGGTACGAAGCAGCAGATCTACTACCGTAGTCTTACCCGCGCCGGTTTTGCCTACAATACCGACTCTCTCACCGGCAGCTACCTGAAAGCTCACGTCCTGCAGTACATTATAATCGCCATCCGGATAGCGGAACGTCAGATGCCGGAATTCAATACTGCCTTTTGGATTTTCAAGATTCCCTACACCATCCCGGTCCGTTACATCTACAGGGGCATCCATCAGCTCCGTAATACGATTCAGAGAAGCCTTACCGCGGGAAGTCTTTTCAATCAGCATCGAAATCGCCATGATCGGCCAGACGATGGATTCAAAGTAGCCGATGTATTCCACCAGCTGTCCGGCATTGAACTGACCGCCATAAACCAGCCAGCCGCCGTAGCCTAAGATGACGCAGATGACAGATTCCACAAACAGCGTCACCAGCACCTCCAGCAGGGTTGCGATCTTTGTATAGGTAACGTTGATCTCTTCATTTTCACGGTTTAGCTTACGGAATGCTGTCAGCTCCTTAAATTCCTTGACAAATGCCTTGATCACCGCGATGCCGGAAAAGTTCTCCTGTGCAAAATCCGAAAGATCAGAGAAAGCCTTCTGCCGTTCCTCCCAGCGTTTTGTCATCGTCGTACCCATAATAGTGCCGATGCCAAACATGATCGCCGCAGGAATCAGGGCCAGCAGCGTAAGCTTGAAATCCATCCGCCACATTTTGTACAGCGCCAGCAGACCAAGCACCAGAGCGTCGAAAAACATCAGAATACCGTCGCCGAAGCACTCCTGAATCGTATCCAGGTCATTTGTATACAGGCTCATCAGGCTTCCTACCTTGTTGACCTGATAATACTGCTGCGACAAACGACGGCTGTGATCAAACATTCGCTCCCGCAGATCTGCCTGTACACACACTGCGGAACCGAAAAAGCATACCCGCCATAAAAAGCGCCCGATCACCATCATCAAAACAATCCAGATCATGGGCAGACAGATATTCTGAAACAGTACCTCCCTGGTAAAGGTCAGCGTCTGACCATCCACCACCACTTTACCTAAGTTCACACCATTAATGACCAGACGATACAGCTCCGGAATCATCAGCTGGGCAATATCGACGATCAAAAGTGAGAGCAGTCCAAGCAGCAGCGCAGGTGCATTTTTCAGATAGTAACGATTGATATACTTGCCGAAAATCACGACTTTCCCCTCCTTTTTCTTTTGTTTTCCCCTGTAATATTTTCCCCAAAAGTAAAATAGTCGTATTTTTTTAGTATAAAGGATGCCATCAGGGAAGTCAACGCAATAGGAGAAAAAGAGACTGCCGGATCCGCCTTTTACGGAAGAAACGGCAGCCTTCTGATGTGGAATTTTACAGTGGATCCCTTGAGGTTTTTGCATCACCGAAAAAGAACATAAAATCCTGCAGCTCTGTTCGCATCATCCGGTCATTTTTCAAAAGTCTCTTCGCCTCTGCAAGCTGCAGCGTTCTGTCATAGGCAATGCTTTTGAGCTGTATTTTTCCATCCACGATCACCGCGTAGTGCGCAGTCTTGTCGGGATCATCTGGCCTTCTGTAGGAAATGCTTCCCGGATTTATCCATTCCATTCCCTCCCCAAGGGTATGAATGCATTGTCTGTGGGTATGCCCGAAAATCAATCGTCGCTTTCCGTCACACTCTGCTCCATAGCTGGCATTCCAATACTGATCAAAGGCATAGCGGCTCTCGATCGTCCCGTAGCCATTGTCGTATTGATGCGCGATTCCATATTTCCAGCCATCTGCCTCAAAATATGCCTTTTCCGGGAGCTGCTTCATCCAATCGACATCTTTTTCACTCAGTCTTTCACAGTTATAATGCACCCATTTGTATGTTCCATCTGCTACATTTGTCCATTCTCCGCTCTCGTAAATATTTATGACATGGCGATCATGGTTTCCATATACGAGGACTGTATTTTCCAACTGGCGAAACCGCTCCAGGACCTCCCGAGGTGAGATCCCGTAGTCCGTAAAATCCCCTGCGCAGCATAACAGATCATAGTCTGCTTCCTCCCGCAAAATTGTATCCAACGCCCGAATATTTGCATGAATGTCTGAAATTACAAGTATTTTCATATAGCTATATTCCCTTCTGTGTCAGTTACATAAAGCCAATAGGCATAGTCGGTCAATCCGAATAGGACACCGACCATTTGATTCTCCCTGTTTCTTGCAACAAGACTGATTGATACATGGTCAACCAGCTTTGCTATCCTTTCCTCGAACCGTCCCTTCGGATACTGCGAACCCTAAATCCATATGTTTTAGAAATTCGAGATATTCTTTCAGCAATGGCATTCTATCATTTAGCATATTTTTTCACTCATACAACTTTGACGTTATTTTATGTTTCATGTGTGTACATTCTCCTTTTCCCCAAATATTTCGTATATTTTAATGCACTATATTACATTTTTATATATGAATCAATGTAGTTTTTAGCACTAACTCGAAAATACTACACGCCGTTCTCCAGTTCTTCATAGTGATGGGGTTTAACACTATAGTTTTCAAACAGGCTTTTTTCAAATGCTGCTTTCCATTTCTTCACACCCGGCACTGTCCAGCAGCTTCGGCATGGGAATCCCCAGCTTCCGAAGGGTTTCGTGATCCCATAGTTCAAATTGGAGCTGCTTTCAGTTCCGGCCGCAAAGCTTTGAATTTCACTTTCCAATCGTCGGAAATCCGGTAGGAATCACAGATTTTCTGAATGGCCTTGCCGCAGATGGAATAAGGAAGCCCACAGCTTTTCATCCACCGATGAACAACCTTCGGCTCAAAAATAGTCAGCTCTGCAATCAACCAGGCTTGCGCCATCTGTACATAATAGTGATCGTCTGCTTTCATCAGCGGCAGCAACCGCTCTGCATGACCATGCCCCAGCCGGGAAATAAACATTACATAGCCCCAGCGACGAATAAATGGATCATCGGAATGGATATATTCCTGGGCATACCCTATCGCCATTTCAAAATCCAGCGCCGCCACATACCGAATGATTTGATCCGTGTGCCACCAATCCGTAAACAGTAAATTATTGTGAATAAAAGTCATCCGTGCAGCCACATCCTTAATTTGCTGTAAGTTTACATAATAGTAGATTCGATGAAACTGCTGCTCCGTCAAAATATGTTCCCGAAGGGGAGCTGCGTCCGCCTGTTCCTTGACATAGCGGCGGATCAGCCTGTCCACGTCTGCTGTTTTGTATTGCCCCAAAGCGTCCAGATCCTGCTGAACGGACTGTGGTGTCAAAATTTTTCTTTCTTCCATAATCGTTTCTCCATATTTTTCTTCCATTTCTTTCGTATGTGCCTGAAACAACGCTAACGCCTGTATCTGAATGCAAGATCATACAGCTTTTGCTTGCACTTAAATAGTGTTTTTTCACAATACAGGAAAGAACACCCCTCCCTTCGGTTCTACGATACTATATCACAGCTTGTTTTTCATATCTACATTGGGGACTGTAAGTTGTAAAAATCAGGGGATAAGTTGTATCATACATCCACAAGAGAGAAAATCAAAGTGAACTGCCGTGTCTTGCTTTTAGCAGACACGGCAGTTTGTCAGGAGCATCCTATCTTTTTCGGGATTTGGATTTTCGTAATTCTGCAAACAGGATTTTCTATTTCTTTTTCCACACCATTGCATATTCTTTTTCTCCAGTAGCTTCATCCAATCCATCGCTCTGGATCTCAAAACCTTCCCTCTGGTAAAAAGAGATTGCCCGTGTATTTTTCCGATACACATTTAAGCGTAATTCGTTTCTTTTGTCTTTTGTATCATTCAACAGAATTTTACCGATACCCTGAGACTGCATTTTATCAGAAACAAAAATGCCCTCGATATAATCGTTGTTCAGCCCTATAAACCCCTGGATTTTCTGATCACTTTCATAGACATAGACTTCCGCCTGTAACAGCATTTCTTTTACCAATTCAAAATTACGTTTCCAATATTGAGCAGAAATAAAATCATGTGCTTTTAAATTCGTATCTAACCATATATCGGCAACTCTGTCTATATCTGCTTTTTGTAATTTTCTGACCATAACCGGTATTCCTCTCAAACGCAACTTCGTCAAACCAAAGTTCACAATACCTGCAAGCTTGTTCCACCCTATCTTATCCCCAGCTCGTCCAGTGCTTTCTCCCAATAGGAGTCCGCAATATTATACCAGGGGTCCTGATAGTCGTTCAGTTTCATGACATGATTTAAGACCGTTCCGTGGGGCAGCTCTCCGGTATCCAACAAATGCTCCGTGATCCTGCACCAGTACGGCGATGCATCCCAAAGCCCGGATTCGTGAATTTCTTTTATTACGGTATCCACGTCATATTCCAGGGAAAGAAATTCCGGCTTCCAGTCCTTTCCGTCCGAGGTCAATATCATGTACTGTGTTTTTTTCGGGGACTTCAACGGAACTCCGACCGCTCCCGCGTTTATGATTTTCTTTTTCCCGTCAGAAACGAATCCCTGCATATGGGTATGTCCGCATATGATATAGCGCTCTTCGCATTTTTGAACGAATAAATCCTCCGAAAGCAGCGCTTTCTGATTCTCAAAAGGCGTTCCATGACAAGCCAGAACCGGTTCCATCCCGGCAAACCGGATGCTTTGGCTGATCGGCAACGTTTCAAAAAAATCAAGATCCTTTGCATTCAGACTGTTGTAATTATAAATCATTGCCATGACACTGCGGTTTCCACTTTTCCAGTCACAGTTTTGATCTTTTCTGCGGTTGAGCCAGTAATCTTCTTTATTTCCCCTTATAAAAATGCAGGAAGCATTTTGTTTCAGTTCATACAGAATCTCCAGCGTTCTTTGCGGATAGGGAAACTCGCCCAAATAATCGCCCAAAAAAATATAGGCATCCACATTCTGCTCCAACGCATGCGCCAGACAGCGCTGCAAGGCGATATAGTTTCCATGTATATCTGACATTACTGCTATTTTCATGTCCGTTCTCCATTTTTCTTCGCAGATCCTCTACCGTTGCAGTGACTGGAAAAGTGCAGGTATTTTTTCCGTCCTCCTACATGCAATCCGATGCCGATGCAAAGAAACGTAACTCCGAGTATACCCCTGTCAGTTCTGTTTCAGCTCCATGTTGATCGATTTTTCGGTAAAGCCATTAAAATAGTGGTTTATTTCGTTATTTTACCGTAAACTCTGTCCATTCTATGTGATTATATTCCATCACATCATCTGCCTTTCTCATTCCTAATTTTTCGTAAAATGAAATGGCATTTTCGTTTGCAACCAGATAGACAGCAACATCCTTTTTACCGCCTGCTAAAGAATGCGCGGTCTCCATCAATTCCTTACCGATTCCCTGGTGTAAATAGTCTCTGTCTACACCCAAATCAGTTACATAAAGCCAATAGGCATAGTCGGTCAATCCGAATAGGACACCAACAATTTGATTCTCCCTGTTTCTTGCAATAAGACTGATTGATACATGGTCAACCAGCTTTGCTATCCTTTCCTCGAACCGTTCCTTCGGATACTGCGACCCTAGATCCGTACGTTTTAGAAATTCGATATATTCTTTTGAGGATATTCGCTCCTCTTTCACCTGAATGTCTTTGCACATAAACATTTCCTGCCAACTTTCGATTGTTCTACCCTATTGTATGCCCAGTTCTCTCAATGCTATTTTTCCAACAGAAGTTCGCAATATTTATACAAACCTGCAAAGGATTCCTACCATAATGACTGCAAGGCACAGACACACTGCTCCCACTCCGATAAACACCTTTTGAATACACGATGCTTTTTCAGTCGGGCAATAAAATTCCTCAATGTGGTCAGGATTGACAAAAAGCTCCACCGCCTGTCCTACTTCCACTTCCGGTTTCGCGGTTCCGATAAATGCTTTTGCTCTCTGTGTCACACCTCCAACGGTGTATTCATAAATCGGAAACCACGATTTTAACGCCGCCTCTCCACTGGCAGAAAAATCATCCACACCCACTCTTTCTCTTCGCAGATCCACTACGGTTGCAGTGACCGGCAAAGTGCAGATATTTCTTTTTTTCCGTCCTCCTACATGCAGTCCGATACCGATGCAAAGGAACGTAACTCCGAGTATGCCCCATACCAGTATAAAAAATAAGAATATTAGTGTTGTTGTTTCCATTCTGTCACTCCCAGTTCATCGAATTGTGTAAATGCCTCTGTCAGTTCTGTTTCCACTCCACACAAAACGCCTGAACTTAATTGTAGCATAGAAAGAAGCTTCTTCGCAAATACAAATCCGGCATTGCATTTTCCTTATTCCAAATTTTCCACCCTGTTCTTTTTGACTTTCTTTAACAGGGCATATCCCACCAGGCAGGCAACAAGCTCTGTGATCGGGAACGCCCACCAGATCAGCGAAACGTCTGCCTGTCCGTTTCTGACAAACACGGAAAAAATACCAGCCAGCGGCAATAGGATCACAAACTGTCTGAGCAGAGAAATCACCAGGGACTCTGCACCGCTTTCCAGTGCCTGGTAGATTCCCTGATATGCCACATTGATTCCCGCAAAGAGAAAGCTGATCGAAATTATCCGCATCGCTCCAATGAAATACTCTCTCGACTGTCCGGCATTGAACAACGAAGCAAACGCGCCCGGGAAAATTTCCGTAATTGCTGTTCCGATTACCATAAGCACAGCCGTATAAATCAGACCATATTTCATTCCGTCCTGAACCCTCTTTTTGCTTCCCATTCCATATGCAAATGCTATGATCGGCGTGATCGCGTCCCTCAGTCCGAAAGCCAGAAACAGCACAAACTGCTGGACTTTATAAAACAGTCCGTATGCGATCTGGGCGGAGGGATTGAATTTTAAAATCAGGTTCATCACATAAACCATGACAGACATCAGTGCCTGTGCAAGGATTGCCGGAAGCCCGATTGCGTAGATCTCTTTTATGTTTCCTCCTTTTTTCGCACAAAAAAAAACGAGCAGCAAAACTGGATTTACACAATTTTGCTACTCGTTCGTAAGTTATTATATTTCTGATTTTTGAAAAAGTCAAACAAAAATCTTTTACCAGACACCTTCAGGAAATCTTTTTGCGGTAATACAGATTTCTCCATTTTAGAAAATGCTTCCAGCTGCACACAGACTGTTTTTCAAATCTTCCCGATATCCCGGCTCGCCCTCCCACAGGGAATTGACGGTCACACAGCTGCTTTCGGGATGTCCGGTCGCATGGATGATCTTTCCATTTCCCAGATAAATCGCCACATGTCCCGGAAAAAAAAGCAAATCACCCGGTTTGGCCTGTTCTATCGGGATTTCATGAACCGGATAGCCTTCTTTGATCGCTGCATCCCGCCAGATCAGGATCCCATTTCGGAAATAGCTCATAAACGCAAGACCGGAGCAGTCAATTCCACCTGCTGTTTTCCCGCCCCAGCGGTACTGCGTCCCGAGATAGGAATACGCAGTCTGCAGGATGCTTTTCCGAAAAGTTTCTTCCGACCTGAGCGCGTCTGCATCCTCGCATCCCTCCGGCTCCGACTGTGACACTGCATCTATAGGATCGATACGCTCCGTCAGAATCGCCGACCGCTGCAGCGCCCATTTTCTCCACCGCTCCTGTCCCTGGCACAGCTCCAGAAAACGGCTCCGCATATATCCATCCCTAAGACCGCCCATTCCATCCGGTAAAAAGACGCGTCGCCAGCCCGGCTGCAGCAGGCGGGCTGCAGCGCTGCTATCGTCTAAAGCCGAATCCTTCTCTGCCCAAATCAGACTCCCGGCATACAGTGTCGTGATACGCCTTGCCTGTACCCGTTCCGCTTCCAGCACGTCTGCAATATTCTGGCAAACCTGAAAAAGCTCCATGGCACAACCGGAGTTTTGTGCATCATGGCATGCACCTGTACTGCCCGTACCTTCCATGGGCACATACTCTTCTGCCGCAATCCATCCCTCATATCCATAATGCGTCCGGATTTTATAAAAAGCGTTATTTTCTTCCAAAACCTCGTATTGCCATCCAAAGAGAATTTCATCTGCAACACCGCCATTTTCCGGCACACCCGTAGGCTCTGCGCCGACAGCCGTACCACACGCTGCATATGCCGGCGTTTCATACAACGTTATTACCGGTTTCTGGCAAATTCCAGGCTTTCGCAACATTTCCTTTTCCCTCTTCTTTCTGCTTCATCGAAAAAACAAATATGATAATACAATACAAAATTTATGCAATTCAGGCTTCCGGTATACGGAAAGCCTGTATGCATCCGTCAACCTATCTGTGCGCATGCGGACGATGGCTGCACAGCATCGCTTTCCGCGCAATGTATCAAAAGAAGCTGCTGCACCTTCGTACAACAGCTTCTCCCATTTTTTGCAATAGAATATTTTTTATCTCATTCCAACTGTTACGATTTCAAAGCCTCTGACAGGAATTTCATACCAGCCGTCTGCAGTTGCAGTTTCGGGACGAACCTCTTCCTCCAGAATATTGGAGAAGTACAGGGTTTCAAAAGAAGCGTCCTTCTTGATACGCAGAACGGTGGGTTCGCCGGAGCAGTTGACAAAACGTGCCATCCGGTCAGTGCCTTCTGCTTTCTCCTTGAGGTTGGAGAACATCATGCGCTCGCCTTCCCAGGTCAGCCAGGATTTCTCAGTCGGCAGGGTTCCTGCATGAACCTTGGTCTGTGCAACTGTATAAGGTACCTGGAACTGATATGCGCTTCTGAAGCTGTTGCTTTCAACCAGATCCCCTGCAAAGAAGGTCATCTCGTACTCTGCAGTGATATGACGCAGCTGCTGGGACAGCTCGGTGGGGAATACGCCCCAGTCGCCCAGTTCGCCGACACTGCGCAGGATGGTAACTGCCAGTGCATTCTTTTCCTCCGGAAGGATTTCATACTCATACAGACCGATGTTTGCAATGAGCATGCCGCCCTTTTCATCGTTTAAGCCAACAAAGCTCTGCTGATGCTCGCACTTGCAGGGATTCTCCCACAGCTTGCTGTGCTCGTTGGGACGGTTCACCACTTCAAATACGCTGTCTGCATAGTGGTGTGTGCAGGAAATTCCGGTCGGTGCTACCACGCGGATTCTGTGATCCTTTGCGGTGTTATCGAACTCGGTTACAAACCTCACGCTGCGGCTGTCTTTTTCCAGAGTAATTGTGGTATGCAGAACGATCTGTGTCGTCTCACTGCTTCTGCCGCAGGTACGCTTCATGAATTCTACAAGACCTTCCTGCTCTTCCTTTAACTGATCGTCTGCGGAAACCGGAACGGTCAGCACATTGGTCACTTCCACGCTTGCCGCAAAATCGGTATTTTCCACCAGCTTGATTTCTGCCTTTGTGCCCTTTGTCACAATTGCAGGATTTCCCTTCGGGCAGAAGTAGATGTATTCGTTGCCCGCATCCAGGGTATCTTCAAAATATCCAAGACCTTCGTAGGTTTTTCCGGTCTGCTTGTCCAGAACATTCAACGTACCATCGTCGTTGATCGCAACCTTCAGGAATTCATTTTCCAGATGACGGTCATCGCTTGCAATGTTGCTGCCCTTTCCAGCTGTCCCAGCGGCTTCTGCAGGAACCAGCGCATAGGTACGGTAGCCCAGTGCAGGCAGTTTTTCTGCAAAAAGGGAAACCTTCACCTGTCTTGCCATGTAAGGCTGACGGAACTTGTCATCCGGCAGGTCATAGCCGAATTTTACGTCTGCATCTTCTACAGTTGCTTTCTGTACATTGCCTTCACTGTCCACAACAACGTACTTCGGCAGCTCCCATGCCTTCATATCGCGGCGTCCGTCCCAGAGCCACTTGTTGTAGTCACGCTTTGCATCCAATACGACTGTCACCTTACCGGTGCGCTCGTCGCCAGTGGTGTTGAACACAACAAACGGAACTGCGTTTTCGCCATATTTTTCAAATGCAGAAGTATCTGTCAGGTCTGCAACATAAGCGGAGGCATCCTCGGAAAGGGTATGGGCGATCTCTGTGGAACGGTCAAAACGGACTTCGATTTCTTTGTTGACCTGATCCACGCTGCAGCCGCAAATGCTGTCGTGGGGATGGTTCTGCATCAGGATCTTCCATGCATAGTTGAAACGGTCATGGGGATATTCCTTACCGTTTTCTGCTGCAAATACAGCCAGAGGCTCGGATACGCGCTCCAGTGCAACCTCGTTTCTGCGGTTCTGGCGCTTTAAGGTTACATGGGAGGAACAGGTATTGACCAGCGTATACCAGCCGTCTGTCTCCTGGCTTGTCAGCTCGCCTTTTACGGTAGAAAGCTTTTCGCCTGCCTCTGCCTGAACCTTCTTGACATAATCTTCGAAGTTAGAATGAACAAACTCGATATCGGGATACAATCTGCGCGCGGTTTCAATTGCTGCAGAAAGATCCTTCTGAACCGGCTGATGGTCGCAGCCGTTCATGAACAGCAGCTCATCTGTGGAAGCAAACATCTCCGCTTTTGCCAGACGTTCCTCCCAGTATGCCTTTGCTTCTTTTTCATCCACCGGGATTTCCATGCCGTTGCAGTACCAGTTTGCAAACAGGATACCCAGAAGCTTTGTGCCGTCGGGGGACTGCCACTGCATTTCAGAATAAGCGGATTCGTACTCGCCGCCTTCTTTTAATTCATTGTTAAAACCAACCGGCTTTACGCCGCGGCCAAATGCAACAGCTTCCATGCCAGCCTGGGTCAGCAGCTGAGGCATCTGTCCCGCATTGCCGAACGCATCCGGAAAATAGCCAACCTTTGTCAGGTTGCCGTAGGCTTTCGCTTCGCGGATACCGGTCTGGATATTTCTGACATTTGCTTCGCCGCTGGTTAAAAACTCATCCTGCAGGATGTAGAAGGGACCCACACGGAAATGTCCCTCTCTGACATGTCTTAACAGCTCTTCCCGCTTCTCCGGACGGATTTCCAGATAGTCGTCCAGCACGATGGTCTGACCATCCAGATGGAAGCTGTAAAAGCCGGGATCTTTGTCAAACAGTTCCATGTTGGTGTCGATCAGATCCAGCAGTTTCATTTTATGCCGCTCTAACGGCAGATACCATTCTCTGTCCCAATGGGAATGGGAAATAATATGTACAGTCTTTTTCTTCATAGGTTTCTCCCTCTTTCCTGTCCGGCAATTCTCCGGAATCTCTGGTTTTATCATCCCCTATTCCATGAAAAAATGCAACACCCAAAATAGTTAGGTTATCTCTAAAAAAAGAATGTGCCTTGGCACATTCTCGCGCCGAGGCGCGGTTGCTTTAGCAACCATCTACCTTTGCGCCGAGTGCGCATCCTCGCGGAGCGTTTTTATTTCATAGGACGCATTTTCCTATGAAATAAAAAATCACAGCCGCAGGGTGCATGGATTTGCTGCACCCTGCGGCTGTTCTATAAATCATTACCGTTCACCCGCGCCATTCGCAAAAGCGCATCTTCGATGCTTTCCGCTGCTTCGCAGCTCATTTTTGCTCATAAAGCGGCGCTCCCTCCGTGGTTTCTTGTGCACAGATTCTCATGCGAGCATGGAATCTGCCCCCAAGAAACCACGAGTGGACTGTAACTATAAATCCGTTACATAATTTTATGAACCCATCCTGCAGGTCCTTCGATCTTACCCATCTGAATACCTGTCAGAGTGTCATACAGCTTCTGGATCACCGGTCCCATGCTTTCCATACCGCTGGGGAAGCAGATCTCCCTGCCATGGTCTACCACCTTGCCGACCGGGCACACAACAGCTGCTGTACCGCAGACGCCGCATTCTGCAAAATCAGAAAGCTCCGCCAGTTTAACCGGACGCTCTTCCACCTTCATGCCCAGGATATCCTTTGCAACGACTGCGATGGAACGGCGTGTTACAGAAGGAAGGATGCTGTCAGACTTGGGAATGACAAGGGTTCCTTCTTTGTCGATGAAGATAAAGTTTGCGCCGCCGGTCTCCTCTACATAGGTGCGGGTTGCGGGATCAAGGAACATATTTTCATCGTAGCCGTTCTGATGTGCGGTTACATAGGCATGCAGGCTCATCGCATAGTTCAGACCAGCCTTGATATGTCCGGTTCCATGCGGTGCTGCGCGGTCAAAATCACTGACACAGATGGTAAGCGGATGAACGCCGCCCTTAAAGTACGGTCCAACCGGAGTTACCAGAATGCGGAACTGATATTCATCCGCGGGCTTAACGCCGATAACCGGAGAGCTTGCAAACATATAAGGACGAACATATAAACTTGCGCCACTGCCGTAAGGAGGAACCCATGCAGCATTTGCCTTAACCACTTCTTCTACTGCTTCCAGGAAACGCTCTGCCGGGAACGGAGGCATCTCCAGACGCTTTGCGCTGTCCATCATACGGACTGCATTTAAGTCCGGGCGGAACGTTACGATATGTCCATCCTCTGTTGTATATGCTTTGAGACCTTCAAAGATCTCCTGGCAATAATGAAAAATACCTGCACATTCGTTCAGGGTAACTGTCGGATCGTCTGTCAGTCCACCCTTATCCCAGGCACCATTTTTGTAGTTTGCCACATAACGGTAATCTGTTGTCATATAGCCGAATCCGAGATTTGCCCAGTCCAGATTCTTTTTTTCCATCTTGTCCACACTCCTTACTTCTGGCTCCCATCCGCCGGGTTCTTCTTTTGCCGGCGTCTGTTTTGCAGTTTTCTATAGAATTCGAAAACATTATAGCACTATTCTTTCCGATAGAAAAGATTTTTTTCACGCGCCTTCTCCTGCCGCGCCCGTTTAGAAACCGCAGCGTGGATGCTTCCGCTTATTCGCTGTGGCTGACCGCATCCTTCATCATCCGCACATAGGTGTATAAATGTCCGCCCGCATGAGAGCCGTATTTTTCGATCAGCTTTACAACTGCACTTCCGACGATAACACCATCCGCCGTTTTGGAAATCTCTGCCGCCTGATCCGGTGTGTGGATACCGAAGCCAACCGCTGCCGGAACGCTGCTGACACTGCGGATTTCTTTTAACATCCAACCGATATCGGTGGTGATATTGGTTCTCTCTCCGGTTACGCCCATCGACGATACCACATACAAAAATCCTTTCGCTCCTTTGGCAATCTTACGGATTCTCTCTTTGGAGGTCGGTGCAATCATCGAAATCAGGTCTATGCCATAGCGGCTTGCAACAACATCAACCTCTTCTTTTTCCTCAAAGGGCAAATCGGGGATGATGATGCCGTCGATCCCTACATCCTGGCAGCGTTCAAAAAACGCCTCGTAGCCGTAATGGAACACCGGATTCAAATATGTCATAAATACCAGCGGAATTTCTGTTTTCTCCCGCAGTTTCTTTACCATGTCAAAAATATCGTCGGTCGTCACACCGCCGGAAAGCGCCCGGATATCCGCCTCCTGAATGACCGGTCCCTCCGCGATCGGATCGGAAAACGGAATGCCGATCTCGATCAGATCTGCGCCTGCCCGCTCCATTTCCAGAATGTATTCCTCTGTTTTATCCAGGGACGGATCTCCCGCTGTCAAAAATGCAATAAATGCCTTTTTATTTTCAAATGCCTTTTGGATTCTGCTCATCTTTTTCCTTCTGTCTTTCGGACAGCCTTTCCTGCAGGTTTTTTGCGCCTGCCAAAGTTTTCTTTTATCCTCTGTTTTTCGGGTTTACTCTGAAATATCTTCGCCGCGGTATCTTGCAATCGCTGCAACGTCCTTGTCGCCGCGCCCGGACAGACAAATAATGATCGACTGATCCGAAGACAAGGTCAGTGCAAGCTTTCTCGCATGCGCAACCGCATGGGCGCTCTCTATCGCGCAGATGATGCCCTCCGTACGCGCCAGATACTCAAACGCTTCTACCGCTTCCTCATCCGTTACCGGTACATAGCTTGCGCGTCCGGTATCGTGCAGCCATGCGTGCTCCGGTCCAATGCCGGGATAATCCAGTCCTGCAGAAATCGAGTACACCGGTGCAATCTGTCCGTACTGATCCTGACAGAAATAGGATTTCATACCGTGGAACACACCTGGCGTTCCCTTTGCCATTGTTGCCGCATGCTTATCCGTATCGATTCCTTTTCCTGCAGCCTCGCAGCCGATCAATGCAACTTTCTTTTCCGGGATAAACTCATAGAACATACCCATTGCATTGCTGCCGCCGCCGACACACGCCAAAACAGCTGCCGGAAGCCTTCCTTCCTTTTCCAGAATCTGTGCCTTTGCCTCCCGTCCGATGACAGACTGGAAATCCCGCACGATCGTCGGGAACGGATGCGGTCCCATGACAGAGCCCAGTACATAGTGGGTGTCCGATACACGGTTTGTCCACTCACGCATCGTCTCGTTTACTGCATCCTTTAAGGTCTGGGTTCCGCTTGTTACCGGATGCACCTTTGCGCCCAAAAGCTTCATTCTGTAAACATTCAGCGCCTGCCGGTCCGTGTCCTCTTTTCCCATAAAAATCTCACATTCCAGTCCGAGCAGTGCCGCAGCTGTTGCACAGGCAACCCCATGCTGTCCGGCGCCAGTTTCTGCGATGACGCGGGTTTTACCCATCTTTTTTGCCATCAGCACCTGGCCAAGTACGTTGTTGATCTTGTGTGAGCCGGTGTGATTTAAGTCCTCCCGCTTTAAATAGATCTTCGCACCGCCCAGATCCTTTGTCATTTTCTCCGCATAATATAACAGCGACGGTCTTCCTGCATAATTTTTTAACAGATCATCAAGCTCCGCACAAAACTCCGGGTCATTTTTATAAAATTCGTACTGCTCCTCCAGATGAATGATCTCATTCATCAGCGTCTCCGGGATGTACTGTCCTCCGTGTATTCCAAATCTGCCTTTTTCCATCAGTTGTATTCCTCCTTCTGCCGTGCTGCCGCTACGCACGCGAAAATTTTCTCCCGATCCTTAAAACCGTCGGTTTCTGCGCCGCTGCTGACGTCGAACGCCCAGGCTCCTGTTCGCACAGCCTCTTTTATATTCTCTGCATTCAGCCCGCCCGCCAGGAAAAATGGGCGGCCGATAGATTCTATTAAAGTCCAGTCAAAGACTCTTCCGGTTCCGCCGCTGCCCTGATCCAGCAAAATGTAATCTGCCCAGCTTTCCCTGGCACGCAGCACATCTTCCTTCGTCCGGACGGAAAACGCCTGGATCACCGGACAGCTGACTTTGCTTTTCAGTTCATTTATATATGCCTCGTCTTCCTGTCCGTGCAGCTGCACCCAGTCAATGACGCCATCCTCTACCAGACCGACGATGGTTTCTATTGTTTCGTTGACAAAAACACCGACTGCCGGGATTTCTTTTTTTAACATGCTGTGCAGCTGTTTTGCCTGCTCGGGTGAAACCTGCCGCCTGCTCCTTGCAAAAACGAAACCTGCAAAATCAACTCCGGCGTCGTTGACCCATTCGATATCGCAAGGGCGGGACAGCCCACAGATCTTGAGGCGTGGGTGTGCAGATTCTGCGATGTTTGCAGTTCGAATTATATCTTTGCTGCGCTGCTTTTGCTCACTCATGGCAGTTCCTCTTCAACTCCTGCAGCATCGCCGCTTTATCGCTGCTTCTCATCAGCGTTTCGCCAATCAGCACCGCGTCCGTTCCATTTTTATATAAAACGGCAACGTCCTCTGCACCCCGGATGCCGCTTTCGGAGACGTAGAGTACCTCGGGCGGAATCAGCGCCCGCAGACGCACACTGTTTTTGACATCCACAGTAAAATCCTTCAGGTTCCGATTGTTGACGCCGATGATCCGCGCTCCGGCACGCAGCGCCCGTGCAACCTCTTCTTCGTCGTGTGCCTCAACTAACGCCGATAAGCCAAGGCTATGCGCCTTTTTTAAAAACTGACCAAGCTCTTTCTCGGACAAAATCGCACAAATCAGAAGCACCGCAGAAGCACCTAAAAGCTTTGCTTCATAAATCTGATATTCATCCACCGTAAAATCCTTGCGCAGCACCGGAATGCTCACCTCACGTGCAATCTCCCGAAGGTAGTCATCGCTTCCGAGGAAGTATTCCGGCTCCGTCAGCACGGAAATCGCAGATGCGCCCGCGCGCTCATACTGCCGCGCGATTTCCAGATACGGAAAGTCTACTGCAATCAGTCCTTTGGATGGAGATGCCTTTTTGACCTCGCAGATAACCGAAATCCCCGGCGCCGCCAGCGCTTTTTCAAATGGAAACCCGGTATCTGCAGCCAGGCTTTTTGCTTCTTTTTTCAGAACCTCCATCGGCTTTTTCTTTTTATTTTCCTCCACACGCGCCCGCGCAGCGTCCGCGAGAGTATCCAGAATCGTCTTTTCTTTCATGCTTTCCACTCATTTCTGCGCACGCTTTTTGCGCATGCCGAGTTTGTGCCAAGTGCGCGCAGACACAAATCCCGCGATTGAAAAATTTTTTCAATCTTCTTACTCCTGATTCGTCAGCGCTGCAAACTGCTCCAGCTGTGCAAGCGCCTTACCGCTGTCGATGACTTCCTGCGCTTCTCTGATCGCATCTTCGATTGAAATGCCCTTTGCGATATGGATTGCCGCTGCGGAGTTCAGAACGACCGCATCCCGTCTGGGTCCTTTTTCCCCTTTTAAAATCGCCAGTGCAATCTGCGCGTTGTCCTGGGGGCTTCCGCCGATCAGCTCGTCTTTGCTGCAGTGGGTAAAGCCGAACTGCTCCGGAGTGATCACGTAGGATAAAAATTCCCCATCCTTTACTTCGCAGACTGTCGTCGGTGCACTCATGGAAATCTCATCCAGACCGTCCTGTCCATATACGACCATTGCCTTTTTTACGCCAAGGTTTGCCAGCACCCGTGCTAACGGCTCCACCAGTGCCTCGTCATAAACACCCATCAGCTCCATGTTTGCACCTGCCGGATTGGTCAGCGGTCCAAGAATATTGAAAATCGTACGGATACCCAGCTCTTTTCTGACCGGTGCGACATATTTCATCGACAGGTGGTAATTCTGTGCAAACAGGAAGCACAGACCGATTTTTTTGAGCACTTCTGCGCTCTTTGCCGGATCGATGGTGATCTTTACACCAAGTGCTTCTAAAACGTCCGCCGCACCGCTCTTGCTGGATGCTGCACGGTTGCCGTGTTTTGCCACCGGAACGCCTGCTGCCGAGATCACCAGAGAAGACGTTGTAGAAATATTAAAGGAATTGGAATGGTCACCGCCGGTTCCAACGATTTCCAGCACATCCTGATCATGTAACAGGCGTACACAATGCTTTCTCATCCCCGCCGCACACGCGGTAATTTCCTCGATCGTCTCACCCTTCATCGCCATCGCGGTTAAAAATGCACTCATCTGTACCGGACTTGCCTTTCCGCCCATGATTTCGTCCATCGAAGCTTCTGCGGTCTCATAATCCAGGTTCTGCTTTGCTGCCAGTTTTACAATCGCTTCTTTAATCATTGTCTTCTCCTTTTTCTCTGCATTCGCAAGCTGTAAAAAATTTTCAAGCATCTTTTTCCCAAGTGGAGTTAAAATTGATTCCGGGTGAAACTGTACGCCGTACACCGCCTTCGTTTTATGCTGCAGTGCCATGATCTCACCGTCCGATGTCCTGGCAGTCACCTGCAGGCATTCCGGAAAGGTTTCCTCCTGCGCCGCCAGCGAATGGTACCGTGCCACCGTCGTTTCCTCCGGCAGACCAACAAACAGCGGCGTTTTCGTATCGAGCTTTGTCACGGACTGTTTGCCGTGCATCAGCTGTTTTGCATAGGAAACAACTCCGCCGTATGCCTCGCAGATCACCTGATGTCCCAAACACACGCCGAGGATCGGGATTTTCCCGCCGAGCTTTTGCACCACCTCAATGCAGCAGCCCGCATCCTGCGGACGCCCCGGCCCCGGCGACAGGATAATCGCTTCGGGCTTTAATGCCTCAATCTCTTCTGCCGTCAGCTCGTCATTTCGGATCACCTTAATCTCCGGATTGATCGCCCCGATCAGCTGATATAAGTTATAGGAAAAACTGTCATAATTATCGATCAGTAAAATCATGCCCGTTCCCCTTTCTTTCCAAGTTTCTGCGCTTCCTGCAGCGCCAGCACCACTGCTTTCGCCTTATTGATGCATTCCTGATATTCCTTCGGTGCTACACTGTCCGCCACAATTCCGGCTCCCGACCGGACGAATACTTTTCCGTTTTTGCGAAACGCCAGCCGGATTGCGATACACATATCCATATTTCCTGCAAAATCCAGATAGCCAATGGCACCGCCGTAAATGCCGCGCTTGTTGTTTTCCAGGTCGTTGATGATCTGGCAGGCGCGAAACTTCGGCGCACCCGAAAGGGTTCCCGCCGGAAGCACCGACTGCAGGGCATCCAGCGCTGTTTTATCGCTGCGAAGCTCGCCCCGCACGGTCGATCCCAGGTGCATGACATGGGAAAATTTTTCGACCGAAAGATATTTTTCTACTTCTACCGTTCCGAACCGGCAGAACCGCCCAAGATCATTTCGTCCGAGATCCACCAGCATGTTGTGCTCTGCCAGCTCCTTTTCATCGGAAAGCAGATCGGATTCCAGCTCCTGATCCTCCTTTTCGTCCTTTCCCCTGGGTCTTGTCCCGGCAAGGGGGAAGGTGTATGCCGTCTGATTGTCCACCTTTACCAGTGTCTCCGGCGAAGCGCCGGCGATTTCCAGATCGTCGCTGGAAAAATAAAACATGTACGGTGACGGATTTTTTGTCCGCAGAATCCGGTAGGTATCCAGCAGGCTTCCGTCAAATCCGGCTTCCAGACGGTTCGAAAGCACCAACTGAAAAATGTCTCCCTCATGGATGTAATGCTTGACCTGTTCCACCTTTTCACAGTAGCTTTCCTGATCGAACAGCGGCGTGAGCTCTGTTGTCAGCCTGCCGACAGGCACATTTTTCTCTGAGCCATTTTCGATGATGTCCTGCATCTGATCGAGAGTCTGAAGGGCTGTGCGGTAAACCGCTTCCAGGGTGTCGGGCTCTGCTGCAGATACCGGGGCGTCCGTTGCTGCTGCCCGCGCGCTCTTCATCGTTACCTGAAGGTCCGTTGCCGCTGCCTCGCCGGCTGTCTGTCCAGCCCCTGCCTGCACGTCTGCTTCCGGTATCCGGCTGTTACAGATCAGGATGATCTTTTGTCTGTAGTGATCAAATGCGATCATCTTATCAAACAGCATCAGATCGACGTCCCGGAACTTTTCCTGATCCTCTGCGTCCAGCCGAAGCGTCGGCTCCGCATATTTGATATAGTCGTATGCAAAATATCCAACCAGACCGCCGGTCAGAGGCGGGAGCTTTTTGATCTGCGGCGCGCGGTTTTCTTCGATCACCCTTGCAATCACCTGCGCCGGATTCTCTGTTTCAAACTGCTCGACATGGTCAGTTGTAATTGTCACCTGATGGTTCATGCAGGTCAGCTCCATCGCAGGATCGAACCCAAGAAAGCTGTACCGTCCCCACTGCTTGTTGTCCTCCGCACTTTCTAACAAAAAGCAGTGGTCGCTTACCGCCAACAGTTTTTTCAGTACCTGCACGGGTGTTGCGATATCTGAAAAAATCTCACGCCAGATCGGAATCCTCCGGTAAACTCCAGACGCTGCCGTTCTTTTCAGTTCTTCCAGTGATGTCTGTTCCATGCGACTGTTCCTCCTGTAAAAAAGAATGTGTCTTGGGATGCTCTCGCGCCGAGTGCGCATCCTCGCGGAGCGTTTTTTATCGTATGGAAACAAAGTTTCCTATACGATAAAAAAATACCCCCGCCCATGACAGATTTGTCTGTCAAGGACGGGGGCTCATCATCTTTTAAGCTGCAGGCACTTTGTGCCTGTCTTCCCGCGGTACCACCTTGCTTTGCGATCGTACGCACTCTTTATCAGGGTACAGATATCTTTTAAAGAATTCAAACATTCCAAAGGATACTAACATACCCCCGGCAAATAACGGATGCCCTCCGTCACAGAATACTCGGAACAAAATTCCTTTGACTGTGCCCTCTGTGGTCCATTTGATACTCCGCTTTCTGCCCGGCTCCCACCTGCCCGGACTCTCTGGAAGTGCGCCTGTACCGTTATCTCCACTTCATCAGTTTAAATTGATATAAGTTCAACTTGTTGAAAACATATTAAAACAGTCTGATTTCTTTGTCAATACTTTTTTGAAAATTAGTTTTCCTCCGGAATATCCCCATCTGCACCGATGTCGAGCATATTCATCGTCCTGCGCTTCAACCGCGCTTTCTCAGACGCTTCCAGAATAAAGTTTTTGATATTTTTTGCATTTTTGATATGGGTCAGATACAGCTCCGGATTTGTCGTATCGCCGGTGTAGCACTTTACAGTACCAAGTCCGAACATCCGCTCCCCCAGCGTCCGGATCAGTTCTACGTCCTGTACTTTATATATGTAGCAGTCGTTCTCCCGCTTGTTAATAAATCCCTCTTCCACAGTGATCAGCTCTTCTGTAACCATGTAGGTTGTAAAGGTAAAGGGAAGTCCAAAAAATCCCCATCTTTTCTTTTCCCGAAATTCCATGCTATTTCCTCCTTTTGCATCTGGTGGATTCGATACAGTTCATCGCGCCATTCGAGCATTCCACAGCTTTGCGAACAGTTCACCGCGCCATTCGCAAAAGCGCATCTTCGATGCTTCCCGCTGCTTCGCAGCTCTTTTTGCTCATGAAGCGGCGCTCCCTTCGAGCATTCCTATGGGCAGCTCCTCATGCAAGCATGAGATCTGCCCACAGGAACGTTCGAGTGAACTGTAGTATCATTATACGCCATCGCGATATTTTTTTCAATTCTTCCTTGCATTCAAAATATCCCTATGCTATACTTGTCCAAGCAAAATGAAACCCAAAGGAGGAAGCGCGATGACCATGCAGTCTGTCATGTTTTATTTTCAACAGTTCTGTTTATTCGGAAGTTCGTTTTTTTCTTTTCTTTGTCAGATTATTTCCGGCAGAGGACATGGATTTCATTTTTTTGAAAAGAAATACAGGCATTTTGTTTCAAATCGAAGGGAGTTTGATTCTCTTCGATTTTATTATGTCTGAAACTCAACTGTTCAAGGAGGATTATCATTCATGAGACACCTGATGAACCCACTGGATTTTTCTGTGGAAGAGCTGGATCAGCTCTTTGATCTTGCCAACGACATCGAGAAACACCCCGACAAATATGCCCATACCTGCGAGGGCAAAAAGCTGGCGACCTGTTTCTACGAGCCCAGCACCAGAACCCGTTTAAGCTTTGAAGCCGCTATGATGAACCTTGGCGGCAAAGTGCTCGGATTTGCGGATGCATCCAATTCCTCCGCTTCCAAAGGCGAAAGCGTTTCCGACACGATCCGCGTCGTTTCCTGCTACGCCGATATCTGCGCAATGCGGCATCCCAAAGAGGGTGCTCCGATCGTTGCCGCTGAGAAATCCCGCATTCCCGTCATCAATGCCGGTGACGGCGGCCATCAGCATCCGACCCAGACCTATGCCGATCTGCTGACCATACGTTCCTTAAAGGGGCGTTTAAACAACCTGACCATCGGTCTGTGCGGCGACTTAAAATTCGGCCGTACCGTACACTCCTTAGTCAACGCGCTCTCCCGCTACGACAACATCCGGTTCATCTTCATTTCCCCGACCGAACTGCGGGTTCCGGATTATATCACAGAGATGCTGCGTGAAAAAAATATTCCTTATGAAGAAGTTATCCGTCTGGAAGACAAATTGCCCGAGCTGGACGTCCTTTACATGACCCGCGTTCAGAAAGAGCGTTTCTTCAACGAAGAGGATTACGTCCGCCTGAAAGATTTTTATATCCTGACTGCGAAAAAGATGAATCTCGCACCCCCCGACATGCTGGTGCTGCACCCCCTCCCCAGAGTCAACGAAATCTCTGTCGATGTGGATGATGACCCGAGAGCCGTTTATTTCAAACAGGCGCAGTACGCGGTCTATGTCCGGATGGCGCTGATTCTGACCCTCTTAAATATTCATGTGGACTGAGAAAAAGGAGATTTCTTATGTTAAACGTAGGTAAAATTGAAGAAGGCTTTGTACTCGACCATATTCAGGCAGGCATGGCAATGTCCATCTATCACCATCTGCAGCTCGATAAGCTCGACTGCACCGTTGCGATCATCAAAAACGCGCGCAGCGACAAAATGGGCAAAAAGGACATTCTGAAAGTAGAATGCGATGTCAACATGCTCGACCTCGACGTTCTCGGCTTTATCGACCATAACATCACCGTCAATGTCATCAAAAGCGGGGATATCGTCGAAAAGAAGGAATTAAAGCTTCCCAAACAGATCAAAAACGTCATTCGCTGCAAAAATCCCCGCTGTATTACCTCGATCGAACAGGAGCTGCCGCAGATCTTCGTCCTCGCTGACCCGAACAAGGAAGTTTATCGCTGCAAATACTGTGAAGAAAAATTTGACAAACAAAATCTTTAATGCTTAAAATAGGGGGTAGTATACAAAGGAGAATCCCATCATGTCCTTTTTTGATGAAATTAAAACAGAAATCCAGACAGAGCAGAACCAGAAGTCAAATTTGGCAGAGCAGGCGTCTGCCGCCCAGGCTTCGCAGGCTGCTTCTGAACCTGCCCCCACAACTCCCGTTTTGCCGGAACGCATGTCGGAATTCGTTCAGGAAGAATTAAAGACCTTGCAGGAAACCATCCGTCAGGATGCCCGCAGCGGGAAATACCAGACCGTCGGCGGCAAGCATCTTTTTGATGGAACCCGCCTCTGGCACGAGGGCGACTACCGTCAGGGAACGGCCCTGCTTGCAAACTTTTATCCGTTTCTGTCTCGCGACCGGATGCAGGAAAAGGAAATTCTGACACAGAGCAAACGCCTCTTTTCCGGCTACCGCTACGAGGTACGCTATACGCTTTCCAAAGACGGCGCCTTTTATTTCAATTATTTTAAAGAAGAAATGAAAAAACAGGGCTTTGTCATCAGCGACCTGTCCGTTTCCTTAAAAGACGGCAGCTTCGCACCGCTCCCGTTTACAGCAAGCGGCACCGTTCGGTATGATTTCGAGCTCGAGCATTATCTTTCCGATTATCCGAAGCTCTATTATACCTGGCACCTGGAAGTTGTGTAAAAAAGAATGTGCCCTGGCACATTCTCGCGCCGAGGCGCGGTTGCCTCAGCAACCATCTACCCTTGCGCCGAGTGCGCATCCTCGCGAAGCATTTTTATCGTATGGAAACGAAGTTTCCTATACGATAAAAAAGAATCCTGCGAAGCAGGATTCTCCGCCTGCGGCTGGTCGCGCAAGCGACATTCTTCCATTCCGCTGCAGTGCATTCTATTGTCATGAAACAATTGCCCCCGGCAACAGAGAACCAAAATCCTCTGCTGCCGGGGGCATCCTTTTATCCCAGCGCCACATCCAGCACCATCATCAGTACAAATCCGACCGCAAATCCAACCGTTCCCAGATTCGAATGCTCGCCCTCCGAGGCTTCCGGAATCAGCTCTTCTACGACAACATAGAGCATCGCGCCCGCCGCAAATGACAACAGATACGGCAAAAACGGATCGATCACGCTGGCGAGTGCGATGGTCAGCGCCGCACCGACCGGCTCTACCGCTCCCGAAAGCGTTCCGTACAGAAACGCCTTTTTGCGGCTCATCTGTCCTTCGCTCTTTAACGGCATCGAAATGATTGCACCCTCCGGGAAGTTTTGGATCGCAATTCCGATCGCCAGTGAAAACGCTCCGGCGGCGGTAATCCCGGTGCTGCCCGAAAGCATGCCCGCGAACACGACGCCGACCGCCATGCCCTCCGGAATGTTATGCAGTGTCACCGCAAGGACAAGCATCGTCGTCTTTTTCAGGGAGGTTTTTGGTCCCTCCGCTTCCTGTGTACCAAGGTGCAGATGCGGGACAACGCGGTCCATCCCCAGTAAAAACGCCATGCCCAAAAGCATGCCAGCTGCCGCCGGTACAAATGCAAGCCGTCCCATTCCCGCCGCCATATCCATCGACGGAATCAAAAGTGACCAGACAGACGCCGCTACCATGACGCCGGATGCAAAGCCCAGCAGCCCTTTCTGCAGCAGCTCGTTGAGTTTGTCTTTCAGAAAAAATACACATGCCGAGCCGAGCGTCGTCCCGGCAAGTGGAATCATCAATCCCCAAAAAACTGTCATACTTCCTCTCATTTCTCTTTTTTCTTATATTCTGCAGCGGATTTCTTCAGTTCTTCCAATGCTTCGGAGAACTTCTTCGAAACCATGCTCGGGTTGCCGCGCAGCATATCGCGTTTTGTGAAATCCTTCAGGAAAGAGGCCAGCTCCGGACGCTGTAGGTTCACACCAAATTTTGAACGCAGGTCGAACAGCTCTTCCCGGTTGACATTCAATCTTCCGCTGGGCAACAGCTCCTTTGCACGCTCGAAACGCTTTTCGATACCGTTTACCAGCTCATCCCGGCGCTGTACAAAGCCAGCTCTGGTGCTCTCGACACTCTGGTTCCACTCTTTTTTGCGGTTCTCCCAGTTTTCTTCGGAAACCGCCAGAATCACATCCAGACGCCTCTGCATCTTTTCCAGTTCGTCCTTCGCCTGCTCCATCCGAACCAGCACATCGCGCAGATCCAGGGCCGCCTTGAAGGAAAGGGCGAAGTCCGCTGCAAAAATCACAGTCACTACCATCGTCACACCCGTCAGCACCGAAGACGGAAGCCAGAGTGCAAACGCTTCGATCGGCTTGTGGATAATCCGCGTCATCAGGATCGTCAGAAGTCCCCATGCCAGCGAAGACTCCAGACAGATTTGACCCTGGAAGTTGAATTTTTTATGGGAATAATCCCAGTAACGGACTTTGAACAGTGTTTCCATCAGCACGCCCGTGATATATTCCAGCACTGTCGCGCCCACGCAGCCCGCCACATACGTTAAAATCAGATTATCCCGAAACGGCATCGACACGATCAGCATCATCAGTGCGCCCGTTCCATACAGCGGCAGAAAAGGTCCGCGGATAAAGCCGCGATTTACAAACCGTTTCTCATGCAGTGAAACATAGGTCGATTCAAAGCACCAACCAAAAAAGCTGTAAAAGAAAAAGAAAAACAGCCATTGAATCCAGGTATATCCCAGCATACGTCCTGCCACTCAAAATGTGTTTAAATATACTCAAACACATCGAGAAATTGAAGTCCTTGCGGATACTTCTTACTGCTTCATTGTGTATGCTTTGGCGATTGTAAACAATACGCTACTCAC
>PPYF01026989.1_pt1 | contig 59628 bp, 48 predicted proteins | sample 1559871 | NCBI WGS metagenome assembly PPYF01 (sample SAMN08240021, study PRJNA423297) | Human gut metagenome, whole genome shotgun sequencing project. | reverse complement strand
TCCGAAAACCGGGTGGCGCTTCGCTCCAGGACTCTCAAAAATGCGAGTTAATTTTGGAATATCAAACTGAACACCCTACTTTCTTGACGATGGCAACCGCATGATCACCGAAAACCGTAGCGGCAAGGAACACACCCACTCGCTGGGCGGCAAGTTCATCTACGAGCTGAACCGGAGGACGGCATTCATCAACAACACGCTACAGACAAATATAGACTGGGATGACGTCAGCCTCGCCACAACCGGATCTTTGCCCAACGGTCAATCGGTCAAACTGCCGGATTATTATGTCAGCAACAGGTTCAAGATGATCAAGCGCTTCAAGGGCAAACATCTTGTGACTTTCCAGAGCGTGAACGAATGGGAATCGCTTCCACAGAATCTGGAATGTGGAATGTTGAATGGTGAATTATTCCGACAGAATATCTCCGATCACGCATTTTTTACCCATGAGAGCGCGGCTTACGCCTTCAATATGAATGGGGTGACGCTGAGCCTTGAAGGTGGGATAAAAGGCTATCTCCGCTCGATGGACTCGCAGCTGCCCCAACTGCCGGAGGAACTTCCGGGACTGACTGAAAACGTGGTAAACACCAACTATCTCACCGTTTATGCCACTCCAAGGTTTGAATACTGGGTACGCCGGGTCAACGTGTCGCTCAATCTGCCCGTCAGTTACGCCCATTATTCCTTTGACAAGGCGATTGCCAACCATGATGAGGTGTATTTCTCTCCGTCGCTAAGTTTCAACTGGAAACCGAACAACCGCTTTTCGGGCACATTGCGCGGAGGCCTCGGACGCTCGCCGATGAACCTCAACCTCATACATCCCGGACTCATAATGACCAACTACAGGACTCTGAAATCCGGTGTGGACGATTTCTACAATTCATCGTCGCAGAACGTGTCTGCAAGCTTCAGCTACAAGCACACACGCCACGGCCTGTTTGCCAACGGTCGGGTGATGCAGTCGTGGAGCCATGTTCCATATACGATGGCGCAGCAGCTTTACGGCGACTATGTGGTCTACAGCTACGCCGACGCCAAAAACGACGGCAAAATGCTTATGGCGATGGGCAATATCGGCAAGACCCTCGACTTCATGCGCGGTAGCTGCAATGTCAACGGCTCTTTCAGCCGCAACGAGTCACATATGCTGTCCCAGCAGAGATCTGTCAATTCGGTCAGAACCGGCTGGACTGTCGGCGGCAAGATCAACGGAAACCCATGCCGCTGGTTCAGCTTCGACTACCGTATAGACTATTCCGACAGCCGCCTGACGATGAACGGCATGAGCGAATCGTGGCTTTCCACAATGGAGAACGAGCTGGGCCTGACTTTCATTCCCCACACCAAGTGGCAATGGACTGTCAGTGGCGAACATTACCGCAACGAACTGACCGAACATAATTATAAGGACATAGTGATGCTCGACACCAGACTGACCTATCAGCTCAACAAGAGGATAGAGTTTGCCGCGTCGCTCACCAACATACTCAACAAACGAAGCTATAACTACACCACCTACTCGCAACTCTCATCATTCGAGAGCCAGCGTCAGCTCCGTGGTCGCCAGCTTCTTTTATCAATAACCCTCAGGAAATAAATATGATATGAATCCATTAATTCTTATTCCACTACTCGGCACTATCATCGGGACTGTAATCGGTGTTCGTGCCCATAAGAACTACAAACGCAAAAAAACGAACACAAAAATATGAAAAAATCACTGACACCAATAATCTTGTGCGTTGTAGCGATTGCTGCGACGGCTCAACAGAAAGCTGACATTGAGGTCAGCTATTCCGAAATATCTTTCTTTGAGAACGGCAAGGAAAGAAACCACAACTATCATCTTCTCGCAAACTCCGGGGAGTCAAAATTCTTCAACCCACGGTCAGAAGAGATTGACTCAATATCATCCACCCCCGAAGGTCTTGCTAATTTCAAAAAGACTCAGGAAGCGGCTTTGCAGGCCATGATAGCGCAAGGTTCCATAGATGTTACAAAACTGCCGCGCAAGGTTGAGACTCTCTATGTGCTGAAATCTTCCGCAGACTCCATCATGACAGTCTATGACCTCTTAGGTACTGATGAGCCTGTGTATTATACCGAACCTTATTCCGAAATGACATGGGAGATCAACGACAGCACAAAGACAATTCTTGGTTATGAATGCATACAGGCCGACACCGATTATCATGGGCGGCACTGGACTGCATGGTTCACTCCTGAAATCCCGATACAGGATGGCCCGTGGAAATTTCACGGACTTCCCGGATTGATTCTTGAAGTCAAGACTACAGGAGGCAAATATGGTTATATCGCCAATGGAATAGAGAAATCCGGAAAGGTAATAAATGGCGTGTATGGAGCTCAACAATATGAAAAACGCGACCGGAAGGCCATACTCCGGGCGAGGAGAGCCATGCGCGACAATCCTATGGGGCATTTGAAGGCAAAGGGTATCGATGTGGAGATTTCCCAAGAGAATCTATCCAAGTCTTCCGCGACAGGTGATTTTATAGAAACGGATTATCATTAAAACGTAACCTTGCCGGTATTCTATAATACCACAATCTGCGGCATCCGATTATCCGAAATGCTTGACAGAGCATCCCGGCTGATGGATATTTACTATCTATCAAGACGCGTCCTACACACAAAAGTATGCAAATCGTGCTCCAAATTACCGGATACCATAAATTGCACACTTTTGTGTGTTGCTGACCACATTATTTTTTTGTAATTTCGCTGTGTAAATCAAAAACAAAAGACAATGAACAGGTTATTTCTCTCATTGGCACTGCTGCTGTTATCTTTTGGCAGCGTGGCTGCCGCCCCCCGATTCAAGGAGCTGAACAATAAACATGGCAAAACCACGATCATAATAGAAATTCCGGCATCCGACCGCGACGAGACAAACGGTCTTTCAGTGGATAATGTCAAACTCTATAACAATGGCGAAACACTCACTGCAAAAAAAGTAGACGCCATGTTGGGGGAAAACTCCACTGTTATCTTGGAGTTTAAGAAACTCAAGACATTTGCTGATTGCACCCTTAATTTTACAATTAACGGAAAGCCTGTCAGCATTGACATCCAGAGTCAATTAGAACGATAGACCTGCACAACCGGAAAATCCCCCCACGGTGAGTCATTTTTACCCGACAGGGATTGATATTGGACTTTATCTGAAAACATTTGATCATACATAAACACATAAACAGCGAAAGGCAACCTCGGCAGGGATGTCGTGGTTGCCTACCTGCTTGTAATCAGAAGTAATTGATCCTCGTCGAGAGCGGACTTTATCTTGTCTGCTCCTTTTGTCACCTTACACAGGCTGATCTCATCACCTTCCACCTCCTCGATCTTAAGGCGCCCGATCATCGTGCGGGCCTCCCTGCCGGCAATAGTCTTGACGGTGAACACATCAAACTGCATCCCTTTATAGGCCCCGTCATTATAACCAAGATCGATATATACCTCTTTCTGCTTATCCTTCTTGGCGTCTCCTCTCTCAATGACAGAGGCATGGAGTGGAAACAATCGGTTGTAATGGTCAGCCACTTTTGATGTCAGGCGCTCAAGCGCGTTGGTCATCGCCTTCTCTCCCGAAGCCATCCATACAAAATCACTGTCGGAGAGGGTGAACGTGTGACTGTCGGACACCGATCCGGTGGCAGGATCCTTCAGATTTACGGTCACGCTGATATTGCTCCGGTAGGATGTGTCGGAGTGTTTCTTTCCACTGCTGTCTTTGGTGGTTTCGGTTTTGGATACCACACTTATATTGGCAATCGTCCCGTCAACGAATAATGAAGGTATTCCGGCCGACATATCGCTCATGGCGACAATACCGTCCGACGGCTGGAAAAGGAGCACTTTGCTAAGACCGTTCACGACACTCGCCCTCACGGCTTCCGCATATTGAGGTTGCTGTTTCGTGTTCTGACCGCTCAACAGAGTTTCGGCCACATCTTTGAGAACTTTCGTCGCACTGTTCCCTTCAGCCGGAGGAGTATATATCAGTTCACCGACACCTACTTTGTATACGATATTTCTTTCCTTCTGACCGGCTGCCGGCAAAAACGAAAAGAAAACCATTGAAATGATAAGCAATCTTAACGTATTCATGATGATTTATATCTAAGTATTAAGCTAAGTATTAAGAAGGTGATTACAATGAGCGAACTATTATCGCAAACTTTTATCGCCTTCCCGGATTGTTATGCAAAGTTATTAATTGAACTGCATATAAGCTCATTTATTCATAAATTATTACTCCATAAAATTCACCACGATTCTCCACAAAACTCACGCACAGACATATATCCCTGCAAGATAATACATTAATCCATCGGCCATTCTTTTGAATTTCTAAGCCCGTGTTTGGATTTGACCCGCTCTTTGATTCATCGAATAAACTTCCTGTATCCTATAAGATTGTCAGTTGATTTGTCATTATTGAATCAGCGCCTTTGGAATCTATCTTCTGAAGAAAGGAAGCCTCTTGAATGCCGTGCAGCCTGAAAGCTTCGAATACAGCTTCACGTACAGCCGGCTCGGCAGCCAGATATTTCTCTGAGTCTATCCAGACCTTGAGTTCAATCCGCAATACTCCGCTTCCGAAGTTGCGGATAATAACCACATGTCTTCTACCCTCATCCACCCCGTCTACACCATGAAACGAATCGAGGATGATGTCGCGTACAGTTTTCGGATCATTGTCAGCGGATATATCAAACACTATATGACGCAGCTCAACCCTATGGTTGCGGGTCATATTCTTGAAATTCTTTTCAAAGAGCTGCCGGTTGGGCATCGTCATGATGGGGCCATCCTCAGTTTCCATCCGGGTGGAAATAATTCCGATATCGAGCACCTTCCCTCTTACCCCTTCATATTCCAGGATATCCCCGGGACGCAGTCTGCCGGTCATCAGTGATAATCCTGAGAAAAAATTCTCAAAAGTATTCTTCAATGCAAAACCGATACCCACGCTGGCGCCTCCCACAGCGGCTATAAGACCGGCCTTGTTGATGTCAAGAATAAGAATAATCACAACCACATAGCAAAGCCATATGAAGATATTTCCTATGGTAATCGCCACCGCCACTTCCCCCTGACGGTTGGCAGCGTTACGCCGGAGAATGGATTTTGCAAGCGTCAATCCATAATTCACAATCACTCCAAGACCATATATGGAAAGTACTTTCGCAACTGATACCACACCTACTTTGTCAGGCATATCCACAAACGAAGCATTCATCAAGTCGAGAAACCATGAAGTGAGATTATAGATATGCGCCACCCAATATATGGCCGCGAATATAATGGCCGGGATTTCCAAAGGATATATAAGAAATCGCACCGTAAGCCCTGGGATACCGTTTTTCGTCAATCCTTTTTTGTTTATGAAAGCCTTCACCAATTCGAAGAAGAGTATCCCGGTGACAAGGCCGCTCCAGAAAAGGAAAAGCATACTGCCAAGTATCGTGTAGCCCAGGCATACGGATAAACTGCATAAAGCAATGACAACGATATTGGCCCATGCCATGCGACGGTCGGTTGGCTCAAGTTTTTTCAAATTATAGGCCATTATGACCGTCTGCCCCATGAGCGAGAGGATAAAGAAGAAAGGTGCCGTGAAGGTCACTGTCGAAATAGGCACCAGATCCTGGCGGTATTCTATGAGTATATAGGTCAGAAGAAACATCGGCAGATATGAAAGGAGGGATTTTCCTATCCTGGCTCTCCTGAGCCTGACAGTTGACGATGTGAGGATTAGCAAGGCCAATAGATATAGTTCGGAATCCAGCATCACAATAATCCGGAGCATCGGGTCAACCCCGACTGTCAGAAGAATTATGATCAACCCGGCGACATTTGCCATCAGCCAGAGACAGAGAGTCCAATAAATACGTTTCCTCGCGATCCATGCGGGGCAAAAGGTGGTGAAACGTGCCAGAAGATAGAAACACGATGCGATGACAAGGGATATATAGAATTTTATATCCATATATTCATACATGTGGTCCTCTTTGGAATTCCAGTCATCCATATCACTCTGTCCGGTGAAGAAGCGCCATACGAGGTCATCCTTGAATTCGCTCCAACGGGTGGAGAAATGGCTTAGGAATCCCCCGATAGATTCGCCGCATTTCCCGAACATTATTCTCTGGGCTCGCTCTAAGACCGCGTTGTTGTACGCTTCCAGCTTATCGGCCTTGAGCACAAGATCCCCGTATTTTATTTTATCCGAAGCCATCGAACTGATACAGCTGTCGACAGACTCTCTGAGGGAATCTGCGATAACGATAGATTTATGGAGCGCCTCTCTGCTTTTCGGGGTGGAGGGCGTCCCCTCCAATTCTTTCAGGAAATCTGACAATTCCCTGTAGCGGTCAGTTACTGTTGAAAGATCTGTTTCCAGTTGTGTAAGCTTTTCCCTCCGGGAGCGTATGCGTCTGACCACATCCTTCATTCCCTGTGTGGCCTGCAGCGTGCCATAAAGGTATCTCTCATCCTGGGAATAGAGCATTACAGCTGTTTCATCACACATCTCGCCAAGACTTTTGATTTCATTGCGAAATTCAATCTGACGATTCTCAAAACGCCGGATATCTTTCCTGACTTTCTGTTGAAGCGCCATCATATCAGCCGACAAAGAAATCAGCGTCCGGTCAAGATTGTATTCAGATAAGACTCCCCATGACGGCAATGCGCACCACATTGCCGCCAGAAGAAGAATTGTTGTCCGTAGTATTCCGATTTTTAAAATCATTTGCCGCTACTGTCTTTGAACCATCCCGCGACCCATTCCCATAAGCCGTTGAGGCCAAAGTCAAACGAATCGACGTCAACATTGACTATTGCCCCGTTTTCATCCACGCCTGAGGCAAATCCTGCCCCTCTGCCTGCATAGTACTCTGCCAGCTTATCACCTTTGATTGTCATATTGCTCTTCCCGGAATAACTCTTATGGCTGACCACCTCCCTGTTCCTGTAGCTCGTTACGGTGATGCTTCCATTGATCACTATCTCGTAGGTTTTATTCTCATCGATATTCTTTTTAGGAAGGAATGTGAGAAGTACGCCGGATTTGTCAGGGAGCTTGTCGCCTGTCAGTATCCACGACATTTCAGCTTTCGTAACCTTTTCTTCACGTGATTTGCCGTCGCAATCGGCTATATAAGCTGTGACGTCGGCTGTGTTCATGACATCGTCGCTGAGTTCAAACTTCACTTCATAGGAGGTCGACCAGGTGTCGGGCGCCTCCGGGTCATCGCTGTCGTCGCCGCAGGATGTAAAGCCGACACAGGCGATAGTCATCATAATAGCCGGCACCAGTCTTGATAGTATTCTCTTCTTTGTCATTGCTGAGATTATTTGGTTTATTAGTATTATTGATCTGTTTTTACCGATTGTCTGACCATAAAGGCTCACTTTCGATCATGCTTTTTCAATGCCACTCCCCTCTCCACTATACGGCGGATCCCCGGATGCGGCGGATCGGCATTCAGCGGAGCCTTCACTTCCGATGTCTTATACACCGGAGGATTTTTCTTCAGGGTCTTTCCGTCGGCTTCTGTCAGATATTCACTGTCAGTGAGATAAAACTCGATATATGTCCTCAGATGCAACGGGCTGGAGCTGTTGTAAGCCCACTTGGCAATCTTCCCCCTGAGAAGAATGTCGATTGAGAGCGACATCCGTGTCAGGTCGGTCGGCTTGAGTTGGTTTCCATCCTCTTTATGGAACACATAGTTGAAACTCGCATCCTTGAAATCCGACGTCATTCCTGCCGCCTTCAAAACCCATGGCGTATACACATGTCCTTTCTTATCGGCAAGCATGTCGGCATACCATCGGATCATGCTTCCGTTCTTCACCCAGATATTCTTGGGGAAATACTTTCCCATCACAGTATCTGTCGCAAACCTGCCGGAGCCTTTCATGCTTTCGGGAATAGCTTTCGATGAAGGGATAAAACTGAATCTGTCGCCCCACAGCATGTATTCATTGTCAACTCCGCTCCCTATGCTGTCGAGTCCCGACGAATCACTTATTCTCACGAATGTCCTGGAAGCAAGCACCCTCGGTTTTGACCATCCCTTAAACTTTGTCTTCTCCACAGGGGTCAGGAAGTCGACTATGCTTTCCCGGAAAACCGTTATGGAATCGGTCGGTCCCAGCTGCGACGAAACTTCGCGCATATATCCCGTCAGATGCAGCAACGGCCGGCTTCCGGGAGCCACGACAATCTCCGGCAGTTCGTAAAGGTTCTGCCGCAACAACACGTCCTTTCCGTCAGGCAGCGCCACTTCCACGGGCTCGTATCCCATATAAGTGAAAGTGATCGGGAAGCAGTCTGCCGCGAACTTCGGAATCACTCCCTCGCGCGATGTCATACCTATCACATTGCCATGGCGATCGGAAATCGAAGCCAACGGGAGGGGCGTCCCTGTGTCTGCATCCAGAAGCCTCTCAGCCATACCTTGGACACTGACTGTCGACGACAAAACCACCGTCAATGCTTTTAAGATATTTATTTTTATATAATCAAACATGCGTTATCAGATTATATGCGTTGATATTCATTACCTTTCATCAGATTTATTCAAGGTAGTCAGCCATAGTGTTGTCATACACGCTTCCATATGCCGCCGTGTTATAGATCTTCACATGAGAGCCGGCGGTGGTCTCCGCCAGATCATAATACAGGTCGCGCAGGGAAACAGATTTATTCCCGGTCACTGATTTCATGAATCCCCTGGTGAATCCATTGGAAAGGTATACTCCCGTTGCCTCGCTCCACACATCGGCATGACTCGTCTCATAAGGAAGGGCGGCTGTGATGAAGAGTATTCCCGGCAGTCCGGAGCACCGTTCCCCGAGACCTCCGCTGAAACAGGCCTCCACGGCGAACAGTATCTTCCGGTGGGGCGTCCCGCTCAATATCTCACGCATCATGCGGTGCGTGAGCTGCCGGTTCCCTCCGAAATCAAGACTCCCCGGGCTTCCGTGTCCGCTCCAGAATATAAGGATATTGTCTGAAGCGGTAGCCTCTATGACATGCGGCAGTCGGTCAGATGCTCTTCCCTGAAGTATCTCCCCTATATCTTCGGGAGTGAGGCTGTCAAGCCTGTAGTCTATAGCCGACGGGACATACAGGTTGTCGCCATCATCGCTGACCCTGACCACTCCCGGGAAAGGATTCTTCGGATTGTCTGCGATATCGTCGGCAACGACCATCACGATATGTTCGTCGTCATAGCCGGATTGTCTGAGAAGGCTGTATGCCGCGAATACATCGGCCTGGAAACGATAGTTGGCCCAGCCCGACGAACCCGCCACAAGCAGTGCCCATCGGGCGCCTAATGGCGGATAACTCATCCCGGCTCCTTCATCCCCGCCGGGAGTCTCTATCCTGGAGGCAGTCCAATCCCACATATTCTTCGATGAAGAGGTGTGGCCTGAACTGTTTACTCCCACATATTCCAATGTGACGAATTTGCCGTCGTTAAGCCTCCAGTGCCGATAAGTCGACCCGACGACACATGAATGGGTCTTCTCATCGAAAGTCCAGGTCCCCGACACTCCGTCGATGTCCGGGCAGATCCCGTCCCGGAGCATCCTGAAGTTTTGACGCATGTCCTCCGGCAACCATCCTCCCCCGGGGCATTCCCTCCCTTCGACCACCGACAGCATGGCGTCATTGAGATTCTTTCCCGTGGTTCCGGAGAGAGTCGCGGCATATGCCACCATATGTAAGGCATCGTAAAATTGTCCCTGGCCATTGATGAGATCTTCTCCTGTGAATCTCTTGTATGCCTGATGGAAGCCGCTTTCAGGCATGACATAGAGATCCACACCCTCATACGTGCCGTATGCGGCTGACGCGGCGATATGGTCTGACACAAACGCGTCCGAGCAATAGATATGCGGGGCATAGAAATAACCGCCCCGGGGAGTCGCAGCCTTGATCTTTCCTATCTCATCGTCAAAAGCAAGTGCGATACTCTCATCTGAGGGATTGAATACAAGCACGTTGTTCTCCATACGCCAGTCATAGCCGCATATCCTGCGCGCGAACGCACGCACATCCTCCTCTGTGTCATACAGACAGATATCCCCTACTTTCAGCGAATACTCTCCGGCGATGAAGCCGAACCATTCCTCATAGGCATTCCCTATCCCCGTGCCGGAACTGTCATTCCCTGTGAGGAGGAAAACTTTTGATACATCCTCCATCCCCGCGATCCTGGATATTATCACCTCAAGTTCTGTGATGTCGCTTTCCGCGAGATTCCACACAAACGGCGATTTCGAGAATCTGCGCTGATACTCCACATCTGTGGCGCAGGGTGTGATCATGGGAAGATCCGTGCGCCCGGCTGTCGATATGATCGAGCCTACCCGCATGGCGCAATCGGAAGTGGTAGGGCCTATTATCGCGGCTATGGAGCGTTCTTCAACCATCTCCCGTACGCGCACGTCGATATCCGCCGCATCCTGATCGTAGAAGTCAAGTTCCAGCTCTACACGCGAAGGAAGATCTGCTTGCGCTTTCCGCATATTCTCGAGGGCCGCGGAGGCTGTGCTCTCCCATCTTGCACGTTCACCTTCCTGCATGAGTACGGCAATCCTTAAGGTCTGCACATCCTGACGCTTGCCCCCCGTGTGATCCTCATCAGAAGTACAGGCTGCCATACAGAGCGCGATCAATATCTGCACGACCATCGACACCCTCTTTATTTTATCACTTGCCCACATATTCATCCTCCTTCCTCATCGCTTCCTGAAGATATTGATTATAATAGTCTTTGAATATTTCCACTGTCGCGTATCGGTCATCCCATATGGTGAGATTTTTCTCGAATGTGTCGTTGAAGATGATCCCCGTATCCCCCTCTCTCAATCCTGTCACAGAACTTTTGGGCCAGTCTTCCCCTTCAATCCAGTCATGAAGATATCGGTTCACCACTTCGCCTATGTTAATCACCATGGAAAATGGAATGCGCGGGCACAGACCACTCTGATCCACGTCCATTCCGACTATCAGCGACTGGAAGAAGACGTCATAGTTGGCATAGCGGATAAGTCCCTTTTCCGATTCGCCGAGAAGCGGAAATATCATTTCGGTCTTCCCGAATCCGACATCATAAATATCACAGGCTATGCGGTATGCGGAATCGGGCATTATGAACCCCTCCTCCCCCTCAGCGAGATACGACAGCTCCAGAGTGCGCTCCGGTTCACGTTGCGCGGCATGTCCTTCTCGGAATCCCCGGATAGCGTCATCAAGGGTATTGAATCCCGGCGCGGCCGCCATGATACGTACGTCGAATTCCCGGCTCATCGCGCCCGTAAGCCACGCGGCTCCATAGCGGCAGACATATACCGAGCTCACCCCCTCCGGCGTTTCCCCGGAATCACTCTCAACAACTAAAACACGGCATCCCTTCCCGCTGAAAGATGTCGGGATGTCGGCAGCCATACTCTCATATGCTATGCCGCCAAGAACCATGACTGCCGAATCTGACGCCTCATTTTCCGAAAGCCATCTCCTGTAAAGACCCTCCGCCTCAGACATTGATGCGGGACGCAGCATACTGAGCCGCACCCCGCTTTTCTGAACGAAAGAGAGCACACCATCGGCGATATTGTCATTATAGCTATTATCTCCCAGACCGTTTACCGGAGCCATGAATGTCACCTTTGCCTTGGGCGGCAGTTCATACTCAGGGTCTTCTCCTTTGCTGCAGGAAGTGGCGGCGATAATGCCGACAAACAGCAGAATTACCCTACAATATAATTTCACACATATATCTGTCATCTTATATGGAAATAAAATCAGAACAGAATAGGCTCGAAGCCATTCGTGCTCATATTTGAATCGAAATAAAAGGCTGAAGATGGAGTATCTTGATAAGGGGTCTCTTCATGTGTATAATAAGAGTCTACACTCTCGGTGGAATATCTTCCGTTTATATATTTTATAGCTACCCGATATATGTGGGTACGCCAACAGTTATAAACCCCGCACAACTCATACTTCGCACTGTAAGACAGATCAAACCTATATCCACGGTATTCTGACATATATTCACTCTCATGCTCTATCACATCCTTTAGCACTTTTATGCGATGATTTGGGTTTTGTGAAAGTATTTTTTCTTTTATTCTATCTATTATTTTTTGCTTCTGTCAGGTTTGTCATTAAGCGACGTTACAAGACAATCAAAGGCTTCTTTCGGAGCGGTATTGTAGTAAAGATAGAAAGGTACGCCATTACGATAATGTAGCTTCTCGTTTATCATATGCACCATCCACCCTCCGTCGAAAGTCAGCATGATCCCCTTGCATCCGCTTGACGGGCGCACACAGATATAATACCTTTTGGAGCTTTCATGATACCAGACGCTCAGATGGTTGAAAGGTGTCGAATAGTCATTGTAGGGCCATTTCTCCCGGGTAATAAACACTATCTCCGTCAGGACATTCCTCAATTCGGGAATGTCCACACTGATCCTCCCTTTTTCGCCGGCGGAGGCATCTCCGTCGCTGAAGGCGATCCTTGAGTCAAGTATTGTGATATCCCGCTCCGGATCCTTGGGGTTGAGTGTGTCGGTATTGCATATGGAAGCGATCGAATTATAGATCTGAAGCGGCTCGTCGTCTGAATCCACGGGCACATAATATATGGTCGGGGTGGTGGAGTCTATGGCCTTCCCTCGCCTTGGCTCATAAGAGACTACTCCTAATTCCGATTTATTTACAATACACAGATCCTCGATGATGAAGTTTTTTATGCCAAGATTCCGCTCCATCAGGTCATAGTGATCGTCATTTACAACTTCCACCGGCCCGTCATCACCGCTGCATGATGTGATTCCGCACGAAAGCGACACAAAAATCAATAATAAAGAAAACTTATTCATATGCTATCATTTATCTGTTACAATTGCCCGACAATATGATTTCACACATATATCTGTCATCTTATATGGAAATTAAATCAGAACAGAATAGGCTTGAATCCATTCGTATTCATATTTGATTCAAAATAGAAGGCGGAAGAAGCTAATGATCGTCTGGGACGATCGGAATGCTTATAATAATCATCCACACTCTCGGTGACAAACTTCCCGTCTTTATATTTTAAAGCGACTCGATAAATATGTGTACGCCAACAGTTATATACGCCGCACAATTTATACTCCGCACTATAACTCGTATCAAACTTATAAGTCCCCCCATTCCTTTCCATAGCTGTCAGAAGATTGACTATCCATAGACGATCATCACTTTCTTTTAATCTATCCACTATCTTTTTACACCTGTCAGGTTTTTCATTAAACGAGGTCGCAAGACAATCAATGGCTTCTTTGGGAGCAGTGTTGTAGTAAAGAGAGAAAGGTCTGTCATCAAGATAATGTAGCTTCTTGTTTATCTCAACCACACTCCATCCTCCGTCGAAAGTCAGCATGATCCCCTTACATCCGCTTGACGGGCGCACACAGATATAATACCTTTTGGTGCTTTCCTGATACCAGACGCTCAGATGGTTGAAAGGTGTCGAGTAGTCATTGTAGGGCCATTTCTCCCTGGGAATAAACACTATCTCCGTCAGGACATTCCTCAATTCGGGAATGTCCACACTTATCCTCCCTTTTTCGCCGGCGGAGGCATCTCCGTCGCTGAAGGCGATCCTTGAGTCAAGTATTGTGATATCTCGCTCCGGATCTTTTGGGTTGAGTGTGTCGGTATTGCATATGGAAACTATCGAATTATAGATCTGAAGCGGCTCGTCGTCTGAATCCACGGGCACATAATATATGGTTGGGGTAGTGGGCTCTATGGCCTTCCCTCGCCTTGGCTCATAAGAGACTATTCCTAATTCCGATTTATTTACGATGCACAGATCCTCGATGATGAAGTTTTTTATGCCAAGATTCCGCTCCATCAGGTCATAGTGATCATCATCTGCAACTTCCACGGGCCCGTCATCGCCGCTGCATGATGTGATTCCACACGAAAGCAACCCCAAAATCAATAAAATAGAAAACCTATTCATATACTGCCATTTGTCTATTACTAATCAATACGATATCTCGAGAGGATTCCAGTAATAACTGTAATCCTTGTCGCGCACCATTCTCTGCAAGCCGTCGTCATAAGTCCAGTTGGGCAATCCGTCCAGTTTCATCTTGCAGTCACTGCCGTCGGCATTGCGGAGATAAAAGCTGTCGTTTCTTTTCCTCACGAGATAGTAGGGCTTTGAACGGTCAAGCGTGCCGTCTTTCCTGATGGCGAAAGGCCATTCATAATCAACCACGAGATGACTCGGCACATACTCCACATTGGCGTATCTTCTCGATCCGGGCACGCCGTTGGTCAGATATATGGTAGTTTCATCGTTGACGTATCCTATGACATCGACCTTGCATTTTCCCCGGATCCATCTTACACTGTATGCCTTTCCGTTGCTGACGCAGTATCCGGATGTCATATTGGCCTTACGGTCGTAGATGGGATATACCACCCTCATGTCGGTAGTGGTGCTGATCTCGTTTATCTTTTCCCGGCATATCGTCGCCACATATCTTCCTGAAGAGATCACGTTCATGACCAGGGGACGGGTGAAAGACGTGCTTGTGCCACCCATCATACAGGTAAGGCTTTGTGGAATCGTAAAACTTGTGCTTACGGTGTTCTTGTATCCCAGTTTCTTTATCATCTCTTTTGCTGTGCCTATCATACGCAATCTAACCCTCTCCGCCAGGCGTTCATCCGGTATGAAGTCCCAGAGTGGCATGACCTCCATTTCCACAATCTCCAGATTTGACCGGTGATAGTTGTCGGGATCATACGTTATGCTGTTGACCCAGTCAGAGATATAGCCCGCCAGGTCGGGATGTCGGCCGAATTCGAAATGCAGCATATCATAAGGTATTGCATTGAGGTCTCCCCCACGTATGGATATGTTGCAGTCGGCGCTGTTAACGATATGGGCTGTTTTCTGCTCCTCCTTCGATTCCGATATGTGGTTGAGAAGAGACCCGACACTGACTTTGCCGAGCATCTTGTTGTCTATCACATCGGTCAGTGAATCCTTCTCCATGGTCATGTTGAGCGTGAGGCTTCCGCCGAACCGGGCATTGGTCACGACATGCGAGCCGTATCTGGCAATAAGGGAGTCGATGGTAGCGTCGCTGTCGTGTGTCTTCATCCAGTCGAGCACCTCCCGGAAATTTGGCGACAGGAACTCAGTGTGCCCATCGTCCTGAATCAGTGATTTCAGGGAGCGTCCGTCGAGAGAGACCCTCAGTGCCGGGCATTTGTATTCCACCCGGCAGAAGAAATCGTTTGTCTCTCCCGATTCCACAGTCGATATATCAGCCTCGAAACTGCCGTTGAATACTATCATCTCCGACTTGACATCAGCCTCGAAGACCGTGCTCTGCACGTATTCGCTGCGGCTGTAGGAGGTCTTGCAGGTGATGGAGGTCTCGTTGTCGCTCGAGACGGTCAGAAGCTTCTGACGCCATTTCCCACCCTCCTGCCATGCGATGATGGAGGAATAGTCAAGCACCTGGCAGCGGATATCCTTCAGGCTGTTGCGCTCTCCGTATATGGCGTCATAGCTGAACCCGACCCCATACATACGGTGGAAATCCTCTATTGTCTCGGGAGCCTCCACAGCCCGCGACAGAGGAGAGGCCCCCTGTGCCGCCGGAGGCTCCGGCAGCACACTTTCGTCGGCGCACGCTGTCATGAGGGTCACGGCAGCGAGGAAGTGTGGCAGGCGGATATGTTTTTTGATTCGGTACATCTCTGTCATTTGTATTTATAATAGGAAGTGCGGCACGGTCGCAAGGGATAAAAATTGTGGCGCGCCATGTTGGTCTCGCAAGTTCTGAGGGTATAGTCGGGAGAGAGCACAAGCGCCTCCCCGGAATTGACGACCGACTCTTTCGCGGGGATGAAACAGTATTCCCCCTCATACCTCATGTCATATTTTCCAAGGGAAGCGCCATGGTGGAGGTCATCATATTCGCCGTAATAACCTGCGAACTGAGCCTCGAAGCCGGATTGCCTCCCCGGGAAAAGAGCTTTGGTGTTGAGTCCTACATATTTCTCAAGCGTGCGTATGTCGGAGACACGGGGCACATACCAGCTTACCCGATTGCCTGAATAGTCGGTTGAGTCATCGAATACTCCCGGATAATTCTCGCGGAAAGCAAGTGAGTTGCCATAGAATATGTTGGCATAGAGCATTCCGTTATGAATCCTTTCATAGAGATAGTATTCATAACAGTATGGATTATCGGGATCCACAGGCTCGCCGAATTCCATCGACTCCTTTATGTTGGTGCGGGTCCAGTAAGCCGGACCTATCTTCACAACCGGATATTTTATCTGGCTGTTGAAAGCTATCGTATGGTCTGACAGCTTCATCGTCACCGCGGGGATATCTATACCCTTGTTATCACAATAGAAGGCCCCGTCGATATAATACAGGCGCGAGATCCGCTCCCCTGGCTTGTATCCTTCCAGAGGAACCACGTAGCAGCCTCCGGAGGAATCGAACATCACCTCCGAAGGTGGCACATCGCCGTCGCCTGCGAAAATGCCGCGCCTAATATTAGCCATATCATTGTAGATGGGATAGAACACCGTAACCCTGCGGTCCGCGCGTAGCTCCGGCACGTATTCATTGCATATCTCCACCTTGGGAAGATTGTCGAAATAACCCACGCGCACGAGTGTCGCTGACGGGGAGTCGGAGAACGCGAGCATTCCGTCGGTTATGTCAAACCAATAATAGCGGTCAAGGCTCAGTTCCTGAAGTCGGGTTCCGACCACCCCGCCCTCACTTCGCGCGAGATAGAGGATATGGCTGATGATCATCTCGCGCGCGGCGGTATTGGAAAACAGTTGCCAGATGGGCATCAATCGGCAGCTGATCATCGCGACGCTGGCAGGATCTCTCCTGTCTACGCTTCCCAGCCATCTTCCCAGAGATGCCTGCGAGATCTGGGCAAACCTGTCGGCAGTCCTGCTGTCGGAGGTGACGGCCCTGACTCCCGCCTGCGTGCCGCCGTAGATGTCAAAGGAGAGGTCGCCGTTCGAGCATATGTTGTGGGAGGCTTCTTCCGTCGCCTCGTTTTTCTGTTCCTTGCCGTTCTTGTACTTGAGGTATTTTTCCACGCTCCGGGTGCTGGTCTCCTTCGATCGGAAATTGACGGTATAGTCCAGACGTCCCCCCAGGTCGGCATATATGACGAGATGCGTCCCGAATTTACGCACCAGTTCCCTGACCGATTCCTGCGTCGGAGAAACGTTGATCCGGTTGTATATCTCCCGGAACTTATCGGAAAAGATGTCGCCGCCGGTGCGGATTATGCTCTCTATTTTCGATTCATCCACATAGCGCGTCGCGACTGTCTTGCTCAGCGAACTGAAGCCGTAAGTGTGCTTCTCCTCCTGATATTCGGAAACAGAGGTATATTTTGTAGTCTTTTTGTTGGTGAAGAATATCTTCGATTCCGTGGTCGACTGTTTCGTCATCCATGAAGACATCTCCTCGATAGTATTCGAGGTGTGGACCGTGAGTTCCTGCACAGCCCTCCCCTCCTCGGCGATGATGGTGCCCCAGGTCTGCTCAGCCGCCACTATCTTCTGATAGTCGAGCACGGGCTCTGTCACACATGCGGGATTCATGTAGTCGATAAGCATATTATAACCGAAGCCTACGCGCGCCCTTCGCGTTATGGAATCTCCTTGCAGGGCATTCGAATCGTCTTCAGCCTCGCTCAACTGATGCACACCGACCGAGGTTTCTCCTGTCCCGGACTCGCTCCGCAGAATGATCTCGGCATCGCGCGAACGTTCCCCGTCGTTGGGTCTGACGTAAAACGTAAGCGACCCGGATTCAGACACGGTGTCCGACTCAAGTTCTATCCAGTCGGCATCAACATGTGCAAGCACACTCTCTCCCGATGATGATTTCACCTCCAGAAGATAATATCTCCCGTCACTGCCTACTGCAATTCCGGAATCGCTGACAGCTATCTCTGCCGGCGGCGACACTTGGATCTCGTCATCCGAGCACGACGGCAGCATCGCGATTGCCACGGCCGCAATGAATAGAAGCAGTGACGATCTGCTTATTTTACTGATACGCATCATAATATACCGATTTCTTCCACCGGGGGTGTGCAAATCCTTTTGTCCTTATAATATTCTATCGCATATTGCCGGATTTCACGTGCCACATCCGGCGGGAACAGCATCCACACCGGAGAGTATGATATCCTGACAGCCGACGTGTTGTCGGAGACGTCATCGCTGCTCACGATCGAGTCGATCCATTGTCCGGATGCCTTCCTGAGGAGCCCTTCGTCAGGCTCGGCCACGCTTATGGCGGCAAGCAGTGAGTTCAGAGCCGCCTTGTCACCTCCGGAGGCGGATACGTAATGCTCGCTGATCTTCCATATCTCCTTGCCGAAACGGCTGTGGGTGGCGCTGACACTCGCGCTTATCGAGATTCCCCCGAGTAAAATGCCTGCCGTGAGTTTCCCTCCCACACTGTATTTGTCTTCCATGAGCACGCTGTCGCACCTCATAGAGACGAAGAGGCTTCCTCCGAGATCAGCTCCCGTGATAAAAGCCGCGCCGAATCCGTCAAGCATATCCTTTACCACCTCCCCGAAATCCTCCTCGTCTCCCTCCTCATAGGCCTTTATGACTTTCCGGTAGGTCGCCCTGAAACCGTTAGAGACAATCTGACGCGTCGGCTGCTCCCTGAAATCGGGATCCTCCTCAAGCATGGCCTGTATGGTGCCCACGTCGGTAGAGGAACTGAGAAAGACCACACTCTGACTGGCATTATAGGTCTTCTTGTTGTGTATCTGCAGACCGGAATTGCTATAGGCCACGTTAAGGTTAAGCCTGAACGCCGCGTATCTCACATCAAGATCGCATGTGGCGCCGAGACGCGAATCATTTATCTCAAGGGTATCGGTGAAGATCACATGGTTCTTTGAATCGGGATGAACCGTCTGGCGGAAAAGCGTGGCATAGTCAGGATCGCCCGACGACGCCAGCGCGATAAGTCCTCCCGGATTCAGAACCATGTTGTAAGACTGTTTCCCGGTCAGGATATTGAATCCGGCACCTATCCCTTTGGAACTCCAGAGGTCGGCGAAAGGCTCCGTCGAGGCGTTGTCGACCGTCTCTCCATCGTTGAGGCCGATATACTGCCTCACCCTCAGCTTTTTCTTCCGTTCTCCCTCCCGGATCACGATATCGGCCGTGCGCTCATGTTTCTGCGCCATCGGAGAGAAATAGTCAATGTCTATGGTAAACGTGCCCGGACCATTCCCTTCAACACGATCCACATCCAACCATTCGGGTAACCCGTCGTCCGGCGTGCCCTCCACAGTGAGCAGCCATCGGCCGTCGGCCTCGACCGGCACATCGACCGAACCGCCGAGACGGCAGATACCGATTTCATCACGACCTTCATTTACAAGAAGACGTGCCTCATCGGTATCGCCGCACGACGGCAAGGTAATGAGAATGGATAAAACCGGAAGAATTAACGTCCTGTTCATGATCCTCATACGGGTCACTCCATTCCAAGATCCTTAAGATCGAAAGTGCATATATTCTTATCCTTGTAACGCTCCACTGCGTAAGCCTTTATCTTGCGCGCTATAGCCGACGGGAAAAGAGTCCATATAGGGGTATAGGAGATCGAGACGACTGTAGTGTTGTCATCTGAGTTATTGCTGCTTACGATAGAGTCAATCCATTTTGACGACGCTTCCCGGAGCAGACGGTCATCAGGCTCCGCCACGCTTATCGCTTCCACCAAGGCATTGAGTGCGGCCTTGTCGCCGCCGGAGGCGGATACATAATGCTCGCCGTGACGCCAGATATCCTTTCCGTTTCTTCCGACAGTGACAGAGACGTCGCCGGAGATTGAGATGCCCGCGAGGAGCACGTCGGCGGTAAGTTTACCGGTCACGTTGAAGTTGTTTTCCATAAGGATGCTGTCGCAGTTCATTGAGACGAAGAGGCTTCCTCCGAGATCCGCGCCTGTCACCACAACCGGACCGTAGGAATCGAGCAGCCTCTGTATGTTATCGTTGAGATCTGTCTCGTCGCCTGATTTGTGGGCTCTCGAAATCGAACGGTAAAGATTTCTGAAACCGCGTGACACGAGCTGCTTTGTTGTCGTTTCCTCAAAGTCGGGATCATCCTCCAGAAAACCGGAAATGCTAAGTGCATCGGTCGAGGAACTCAGGAAAACCACACTCTGGCTCGCATTATAGGTCTTTTTATTATTGATCTGCTCTCCCTTGTTGTCATAGACTACGTGAAGGTTAAGCTTGAACGATGCATATTTGACATCGATGTTACACTCCGCGTTGATATGGGAGTTGTTCCTTTCGAGTGTGTCGGTAAACATCACCTTGTTTTTGGCGTCAGGATTGGTAGTCTGTCGGAAAAGCGACGCATATTCAGGATCGCCCGACGAGGCAAGCTGAATCAGTCCTTTCGTATTGAACACTACGTTACCGGTCTGCTTCCCTGTGAGCACATCATAACCTGAGCCTATTCCTTTGCTGTTCCAGAGGTCGGCGAACGGTTCGGTAGTGGCGTTGTCTACGGCCTCACCGTCTTTCATGCCTATGAACTGACGTAAGCGCACCACCTTCTTCTGACTTCCGTTTTCAATAATGATATTGGCGGTGCGTTCCTGCTTCTGTGCCATCGGACTGAAATAGTCTACATCAATGGCGATCTTGCCTTTGCCCGATCCGTCAGGCTCATCCACGCCACACCATACGATACCGTCAGCATCGGCGCTCCCTTCCACAGCAACTTTCCAGCTGCCCTCGGCCGATACCGGCACCTCAATTATACCACCCAGGCGGTTGATACTGATTTCATCCTCATCATTGTTCACTACCAGAGAAGCTGTCTCGCCATCGGAACATGACGGGAGCACAAGAAATGCGAATCCCGTTAATAAAGTAAAGATCTTTTTCATGTCGTTAAATTATTTCTGATTTTATTATTGAGCCTTTTGTGTCGTTTCATCGGCCGGTTCTTTCCGTGAATCGCCATCCCGCAGGATGTGATATGAATGCTTTTGCAACAATGAATGCTTTTGCAACAATGAATGCTTTCGCAACATGAAGCAAAGTTATATTTTAATCTGCCTGCGACCAACTGTTCATGCCCGCTTGTTGTCCATGAAATTGCATTCTGTTATCCAAAAAATGCAACAATCAGAACCAGCACACTGCCTTGCAGTCATTTACACAAACTGTCCCTTAAATCTGTCCTTGAGATTGAAAAAGGCTGCCATAGGGTTACCGCCTGCCGGGCTGCGCAGGAATTCGGTTGCCAGGAATCAATTCCTGTCGGGAGCGGCTGAGGCTTCCCCGGCTTTGAAGTCGGAAGGGCTCATGCCATATTTTTTCTTAAACTGGGAATAAAAAGATCCGTTGGACATCTGCGAGGCCTTGGCTATGGCCTTGAGGCTCCACAACGGATTCTCGCGCATCATCTTGACGGCATAGTCGAGACGGCAGTTCTGGATATACTGGGAGAACGTGCAGCCGCCAAACTCTTTGAATATCGAGGAGAACTTATATGCGGGGATATGGAACCGGGCCATTACGGAGGCTCGGGAGAAGCCGGGATCGAGATATAGTTGATGTGAAAGGATCTCTAAGTTCATACGCGTGAAAAGCGCCCGGTCATTATCAGTCAGCGACACCGTTTCACCTGAAGCTTCCTCCCCCTCTTCAGACAATGAGGAAGTTTCCGGCAGACAACCGGACTCCGTCACCTCCGGTTCCGACACAGGAGATGCATCCTTGTGGCCGAGAGTCTCTTTCAGACGCAGGTTCTCCTCCTGCAACTCAAGCACGCACTCCTTATACACTATGAGATCTTCGATAGTCTTCACCATAGCCCGGTTCTTCGAACTGACAGTGCGGTTGAAACGTGACATACGGTAGATAAATACTCCACCGATGAGAATCAGTAGCACGCCTGCCCCCAGCATGATGTTGCGCACGAGAATCGAGGCGGACTGACGCTCTATCTGCAACGCCTGTTCCTGAGTCTTATGGATCTCGGCGAGTTCAAGGGCCTCGTCATTTTGATCACGCTCGCGCAGGGTGTCGTTGAGAGCCTGGATTATATGAAGCACCCGGTTGGCGGAACTGATATCGCCAAGCTTCTCATAGACATCCACTTCCGATTCAAGGTGGTTCTGGATATAGCTGTAGCTGACGGTATCGGTGTTAGCCTGCCAATACTTCTTCTCCTCGATAAGATGGCGTAAGGCGGCGCGATAATCGCCTATCTGATATAGATAAGGTATGATGAGCTGACCGGCGTCGGGCGTCTTCGAATACTCCGTAGACAATAGTTTCTGATATTGCAAGCGACCTTTCTCCAGGTCTCCTTCTATGGCATAAAGGACAGCTGCCATGCCATAGCCGCTTGCCTGCCGCATATCTATGAGCCCCGGCGGCACGTTCTCCTTGGTAGAGAGGCGCCTCACTGCCTCATCATAGCGGGGCAGCAGAGCGGTGGCCTCATCATAGAATCCTTTGTTGCGGAGCGTGCCGATCAGAATGGCGAGGGTATAGACATAGTCATCAGCCGTACCCCATGATACGTCGTTTTTCGATTCCTCATCAAGTATGTCGACGGCCCTTCTGTAATATCGGAAACCCTCTTCATCCCGGTTCAATACCATAAGATTCCTGCCAAGGGTGAATGTGAAGTTAGCCTCCGAATCCCCCTTGAGGCTGTCGTGGGCAAGCTTGATTCCTTCCGTACAGAACTTCACGCTCTGCCGGTAATTGCCGTTGAGATAATACTGGTCGGATATCATCCGCATGAGACCCAGGAAACTTACGGTGTTATCGCGCGCGGAAGGCGACTCATAAGCCTTGAGCGCGTATTGGAGCGCCTTAATGTTGTCTGAGAATCCGTTATGGTACACTAAACAGCGGAGCCGGTTGACATCGTAGTCATCAAGCAATCCTCTCTGTTCGGCGGTGTCAATAAGAGCGAGCGCCCTTTCCGGCTCCTCTATAGAGATGTCACTTATATATGCGACACTATAGACACCGGGATCAGCGTCATGCACCTCCTTTCTGCCGCAGCCATAGAAAACAGCCGTCAGCGACAACACAAGAAGGAAGGTTATCCGGATCTGCCTCTCCATATGCTGTGAGTTCCTTTTCAACATTAAAAACATATATAAATCTATATATAAATCGCGGGATTGTAACTCTCCACAACTGATAAACCAGGGAAAGAGGAGAGACATTACAGAAGAGCTTGCTCTGCGCTGTGGAATTATGACATGATTAGGACAAAATTAATTTTAAAAAGCGCAACACACAACTATGCGCAGGAGTTTGTTCTCCATAAAATTCACCATTATTCTCCACAAAACTCACACAAATCAACATATTTTCCTATAAACAAACGATTTATATTTTATCAGCAAAGTCCCTTAAGATGGTGGATAACTCCGCGACAATTCGCGATTATATGCCTGCTGATTTTGCTACTGCTCATGCAATGAAAAAACCCTTCCGCGCCACAGTGGGCGGAAGGGTTCGTAAGGTATGCGACATTGGCAGATATCTCCGGCCGGTCGATTTTCTATCATATCGTTTTCCGGGTTCAACTATTCGATATCGGGAAGAAGAGACTGGATGGTCATCTCCTGCACGGCGGATTTGTATTCTTCGTCGCCGTCTGCCTCAAGGCAGACAGTGATGCCGCGCCATTGCCTTTTCGGATCTTTACCGAAATAATCCTCATCAATCCGGAAAGTGTATTCACCGGTCTGCACGGCAGGTCCGGAGATCAACACTACCCTCGGCCTGACGCCTGCATGGACGCCTGTGGGCGTCACACGGTCCTCCTCGCAGAAAAAAGGCTCTACCGTGAACTCCCTTCCGGAAGCCTTCGTGCTCATCTTGACGTGGCGCGAAGCATCATAAGCCACGGTCTCACCGTTAACCTTCGCTCCGAGATATTGCATCTTCTTTCCCCTTGATGAAGCATAGATAGCCTTAGTCCGGTCGGCCATCTCCTGATCATGATACCAGAAACAGTCGTGGGGATCATTGCTCTCCGTTCCATCGCTACTCCAGCGGGAATAATACACTCCCCCTTCCGGCCGCGGATTCTCCATCGACTTCGCTATGAACCGCGCGATATAGCGCTGTGTCTCTTCCGACAGGTCGAAATGACCTCTGCCGGCATCGCAGAGGAAAGATATCCGGCTCTCGGGATACATCATGCGGAAAGCGAGAGCGGGACGCACACGGTCTTCCCACCATTCATATTCCCCCTCGATCATCAGTCCGGGTATCCTGTCGATGTTGCGTGTGCGGCCCCATTCTATGTTCTCCCTGCCGTAGCCGCACAGGTTGGTGCGCGGAGCGTCGCCATGGAAAGAGATTATGCAGAGGGTACGTTCCGGATTCCACGCCGCGAAATTCCAGGGGAAAGTGGCTTGGGCCGAGTGCCCGAAAGGGATGACGGGAGCTGTCGCGATCTCCGGATGTCCTGTACCTTCGGCAAAATCTTTCATGATACGCTCAAAACGTTGCTGGCATCCCTGGGTCGTGTCCCAATTCTGCGATCCACGCTGTATGAAAGCCATGGCCACACCGAGACTGTCCATCGCCGTGAGGAAATCCCGGCTCCGGAAAAGCACCTCCTCTGTCATGTTCTGATGGCAGTAGAGCACACCCTTCACCTGCGCCACTCCCCGCGGCAACCTGATGTAGGCCCTCTCCCCCTCCTCACCTGAGAAATAATCGAAGGCCGCACGGCCATACTCACACTTCCCGCCATTTACGGCTGACGGGCAACCCTTCTGATCTCCTGCCATCACCTGAAAGCAGCATGCGATCACAATCAATACTGAAGCGATAGTCTTTATCATATTCGATCTCTTTTTTTATATATTCGAAAATCGAAGCGTTTTTACTCAGTCAAAACACAAAAAAAGACCGATAACTGACTTCACCCTGTTATTGTTTATTGTTTTATAGTCCTGACCACTTTACAAGGATTGCCGACAGCAAGCGAATAGGGAGGAATGTCCTTCACCACCACACTTCCCGCTCCTATCACGCAATTATCGCCGATGCTCACGCCGGGCAAAACACAGACATTGGCACCGATCCATACATTGTCGCCCACAGTGATGGGACGGGCATATTCCAGTCCCTGGTTTCTTTCCTTAGCATCTATAGGATGCCCGGCTGTGTAGAATCCGCAGTTGGGTGCCACAAAAACATTATCGCCGAAGGTCACCCGCGCTTCATCAAGAATCACCAGATTATGATTCGCATAGAAATTACGACCGATATGTATATTATAGCCGTAATCGCACCAAAACGGTTGCTCGATCAGAAACTCACCCTTTATAGTCCCTAAAATTCTTCGCATCAATTCCTCGCGTGCAGCCATATTCTTAGGCCGCAGAGAATTATAGTCATGACACAATTCCTTGCAGTCAAACCTTTCAGCAATGAGCACGGCGTCATTGTTGGCATCATAGATCATGCCGGCAAGCATTTTTTCTTTCTCTGTCATTCTCTTTTACCATGAATTATCGTTAACTATGCAAAATTAGTCATTTATGGCCTGACACACAATGACTATAAATAACCATTCTTAATGAAACACCCAGACCTCCGAAACCACATATAACTTGGCGAGAGATTAGAAGTACTTTTCAAGAAATAAAAAAGGCCCTGAGTACTGTCTGTCTATGCCTTGCAGATAGTATTCATGGCCTTTTTCTATTGATCATTCTTTATCAATGTCGGCCTACCGACACTGAGAGCCATCCGCTGAAGTGCCCCCTGATCGTTATGACAGCGAACGACATGCACAATAACTTTTCATTCAGAAAATACTTATGTTCTCCAATATATGTTGAGCTTTGTTCTCATCAAAGAAAACCAGCCCTTCCGACTTCAGAAGGCTTATCTGATCTGCAATTGATATTTGCGGTTGATTATATCTGGAGATTGTCATAAAAAATAAAAACTTACCCTGAGCGCGCTGATCTTACGGGAAGCGGGGTAAGTATGTTATTGCAAATTTACTGATTTTATTTGGGATAACCAAATTTTCAAAAAGAGATTTTTCATTTTTCAAGATTTTATCAAGCTTTCCTTGTGAAAACTGAGTGAGACGCGGAGACGTATCGCCGGATGGCTTCCGTAAGAGGGCTTTGCCGACAGCTCCTCCCTTTGGTCGAAGAACAGAACAAAGACTTATGGTTGCTGTTCCGTTGAGAGAAGACAAATGGTTATGGAACAGAAGATTGCAACCTCGGCACGACAACACCATCCGTTTTATTTTTGACTTGAAATGGCAATACCATCCGGGGGACTTCTTTGACTCGGGTGGAAACGGCAGCTGAGGCTGTAAGGGCACACATGGCTTGAATGATTTCAAATCCGAGAAATCCTTGATATTATTTCAAATACAGAGTCAGAAGCGTGGTAACCAAGTATCATATCTCTTCCAGTCTCACCGGCAACTGATACTTCTTATCGACCATGAGCAATATCAGCGGACGGATTGTGTAGGATCTCTTCTCCCCTTGTATGAGTTTATACCGCATCTCAAGCTCTCCGGATTTTGTTCTTGTGAGCGATTCCACAGAGAGATCGGCAGCCCTGTCCGTAGGGGGCATGGTAAGACAGATTACAAAATACTTGTCGAAGTCAATCTCAGTCGGCATTCCTCCCGGGCCCATCACCGCTGCCATTCCGAAATATTTATCAAACTCATCACGAGTCGTGATCTCCGTCGGAGGCAACCCCTCCACGTCATTCCTGACGAAATAATGTTGCGCCGACGTATAGGGAACCGCCATATCGACATTCCCTACAGAAGCCTTGCATCCCATAAGAAAAGAAAAGCATAGAACCGCGAGGCTGACACACAGCATTGTTTTTATTCTTACTACATTTCTTCTATTCATAGCGTCAACTATCGAAATATAAAACAACATCGGAACTCCCCTATTTGCAACAGAGTTTCTTTCCATACAACACCTCCCACGGCAAAACCTTGCATATCGTTATCGTTTTTTATTTCTCATATCCCTGTCCGGTTCTTCCTCGTCTCACTATAAAACGCACTCCAAGAATGATAAGAGTCAGCAATGCCGCAGCGATGGAGTTGACCAACAGATTTCCATCTTCTCCATAACCCGTGAGATATCTTGTCAGACCTATCAGCAACAACATAGCTACAAAAAGGAAAGCATACATGCTTAGCCTCCGCAAAATTGACCTGCGGTTGCTATCAAATGTCTTATTACCTCTTTTGTCACTCATATCCGTCATCTGTCTTCCTTTATTTCGTAACCGTTTGACACTTTATCTTAACGGCTTCAAAAGATCTCGTCATATTTTCAATACAATTTTGAATCCTGAAAAGAAATATCGCCAATAAGCGATTACTGTCCGATCATCGAAAGCAGCAGATCGGCTGTCAGGCCGGGTATGACGCTGTCGGGATCAAGACCGAGGATTCTTTCCTTGATTGCCGAAGCCTCGCACTTAACACCGTCGATACGGCGGCACAGACGGTCGTCGACATCTCCTTTCATGAAAAAGTCGCCTGAGATCCTTAAGTTGCATACTGTGTCTGTCGCCGGATCTCGGTCATATTCCACACAGAATTCTCCGAGGCCATCCACCACCGTGCGCTTCTCCATGTGAGGCATACCACTCCCCTGCACCTCAGCGACATCGCCGATCCGCAGGAAAGAGGGCCTATAGTAGCCACGCTCGATCTCCTCGACCTCTCTGATATCATTTTCCGAAAGGACATAGGGATCTGAATCAGTAATCTCCTTTATCATATACTTTTCGAAATCACCGGCGGAAAGTCCGATACCTTCGTTTTTCAGACACGTCACCCTCATCGGCACAGATTTCACCCCTTTCGATTCAAGTTTTGCCTTTGAAGGGGTTATGGCATTCGATATGTGCACCGGATCAAAGTCATAGAGCATGGTGCCATGGGCGATACTGCGTCCGGGAAGATGATAGAACGCGTTGCCCGACACCTTCTTTCCACCTATGGTTATATCATTGCGGCCCGTGGAAGTGGCATCTATACCGGCCATGCGCAGCGCCGCAGCGATCATCTCAGTATATGCGGCGAATACCTCGACCACCATGTCGCTCGCAGTGATGAAGGAAAACATGAAGTTCTGACGGTCGGCGAAGACACAGCCTCCTCCACTGCGGCGCCTCACCACGTCAATGCCGTGCGAACGGCAATACTCAAGATTTACCTCTTTGTCTATCTCCTGATTGCGCCCGCATATCACCGTCGGATCAACCTGCCAGGAAAAAAAATAATCGCCGGCAGGCATACGCCGCGCCACCCATTCCTCAAGGGCAAGGAAGAAAGGAAGACGCCTGTTTATCACATCAGTTTCCGGAGAAAAAGCCACATGTCTCATAATAAGTATCAGTTATAGGATGCCGATCCATCGGCATCGCGATGAACCGGAATGCAAATTTAGCAAATTATCCCTTGGTGTGAGCACAAGAAGATAATATTCTTTTCGGGGACAGCAACAGCGACGACATATTTCACGTTATTGAGATATACGACACGGGGTGTCGTAATTTGAGAATCACAAAAAAACCGGGAAAAGATTATGACAAAGGAAGAACTGATGGGAGAGGCCATAAGGCTTTCGGAAGAGAATGTCGCCAATGGCGGAGGACCGTTCGGCGCTGTCATCGCACGCGATGGAGAGATCGTTGCCACTGGAGTCAACCGTGTCACCGCAGACCATGATCCGACGGCACACGCCGAGGTCAGGGCGATCCGCGAAGCCTGCAAGAAACTGAACACCTTCGATCTCAGCGGCTGTGAGATCTACTCCTCATGCGAGCCATGCCCCATGTGTCTGGGCGCCATATACTGGGCCCATCTCGACAGTCTATATTACGGCAATGACAAGACCGATGCCAAAGAGATCGGCTTCGACGACTCCTTCATCTACGACGAAATCGCCCTCCCGCCCAACCGACGGCATCTTCATTCGGAAATCCTTCTTGACAATGAAGCCATACGGGCATTTGAAATGTGGGATCGGGATGAAAACCGGATAAAATATTGACATTCCAAAAGTATGCCCTGATATTGCCGCGAAGACGCACATCTTGTTAAAGTTTTATTAAACTTTCAGTACACAATGACAAGGGAGCGCTATAATCCTTAATTTTGCGGCATGGAAACAACTAAACGCATCCTCGTCGTAGACGATGAGGAAACTCTTTGCGACACTTTGGCATTCAATCTCGCGGCTGAAGGATATGAAGTGGATACGGCATACAGTGCCGAACAGGCACTGTCGCTCAACCTCTCAACTTACGACCTCGCGCTGCTCGACATCATGATGGGCGAGATCTCCGGCATACAGCTCGCACGCATCATGAAGTCGAATCCGGCCACAGCTTCCGTGTCGATCATTTTCTGCACGGCCAAAGATTCGGAAGAAGATATGATAAAAGGACTCGACCTCGGTGCCGACGACTACATAATGAAGCCCTACTCGCTCAAAGCCGTGCTTGCGAGGATACGCACCGTGCTTCGACGCACCTCAGTGAGCCAGCCGTCCGTTCCGAAAGATACCGACAGATACTCTTACAAAGGGCTCGTGTTGTCGGCCCGCAACCGCATATGCACTGTCGACGGCAATGAGGTGAAAATGCCTAAGAAAGAATTTGAGATACTCCTGAAACTCATCTCGAACATAGGACAGGTTTTCACCCGTCAGCAACTGCTGAGAGATATCTGGACCGACGAGGTGGTAGTGCTCGACAGAGTCGTGGATGTCAACATCACGCGAATACGGCAGAAAATCGGAAGCTACGGAAAAAACATAGTGACGCGTTCGGGCTACGGATACGGCTTCATCGAATAAACAGAAATCTCCTCAGCATCTTTCCCATGACCGATTAAGAAAACATCGCCTGTCACTATGCAACCGTTTAACATAAGATTAAAAAAACTGAAATAATCATGAAATATTTTCATTGTTACTTTGCAGCGTAATAATTAACCAAGCAACAATGGAAATACTTTTTCTCTGTGTAGTGATTTTCCTGTTCCTCCTGGCGGTGTTCGACCTGTCGGTAGGAGTCAGCAACGATGCCGTCAACTTCCTGAACTCCGCCATCGGCTCGAAGGCGGCATCATTCAAGCGAGTACTGATAGTGGCATCGATCGGCGTCTTCATCGGTGCGGCCATGAGCAACGGCATGATGGACATTGCCCGACACGGCATATTCCGGCCGGAGCATTTCTCCTTCTACGACCTGACCTGCATCTTCATGGCGGTTATGGTCACCGACATCATCCTTCTCGATATCTTCAACTCACTCGGAATGCCTACCTCCACAACGGTATCGATGGTATTCGAGCTGCTCGGCGCCACTTTCGTGGTTGCCCTGATCAAGATGGCGGGAGGCTCGGAACTCGGCTTCAACGATCTGCTCAACACCGAGAAGGCCCTGTCGGTGATACTCGGGATATTCCTTTCGGTGGCGATAGCCTTCTTCTTCGGCACTCTCGTGCAGTTTGTCTCCCGCATGATTTTCTCATTCAACTACCGTAGCAACCTGAAATGGAAAATCGGGATTTTCGGAGGAATCTGTGCCACTGCGATCGTCTATTTTCTTCTTCTCAAAGGAGCGAAAGACCTCACATTCATGACCCCGGAAGTAAAAGGCTGGATCAAGACCCACACAGGCACGATAATACTGGGCTGCCTGGCACTGTTCACGGTAATCATGCAGTTGCTGCATATCTGCAGGGTAAACGTGCTTAAAGTCATCGTACTCATGGGCACATTCGCCCTTGCCATGGCATTCGCGGGCAATGACCTCGTCAACTTTATCGGTGTGCCTCTGAGCGGACTGGCGTCATATCAGGATTTCATGGCAAACGGTGGAGGCGATGCGGCGGGATTCCTTATGGGCTCACTCAACGGACCGGCCAATACTCCCATCTATTTCCTTATCGGAGCCGGGGTGATCATGGTGGTGTCGCTGGCAACATCGAAGAAAGCAAAAAATGTCACCAAGACAGAGATCGGACTCGGCAGCCAACAAGGGGGCGACGAGATGTTCGGCACATCTCGTATCGGACGGCGTCTCGTGAGATGGACACTCTCATTCCTGGCCTGGGTGCGCCGTGTCACCCCGTTGCGCATACGCCGATGGTTCAACAGACGCTTCAATGTCGATGAGACCATCATGGACGAGGGAGCCGCTTTCGATCTCATCCGCGGATCTGTCAACCTCGTCCTGGCAGGAGCGCTCATAGCGCTCGGCACCTCGCTGAAGCTTCCGCTCTCCACCACTTTCGTCACGTTCATGGTGGCCATGGGCACATCACTCGCCGACCGCGCATGGGGGCGTGAGAGTGCGGTATTCCGCATAACAGGAGTCATCTCCGTCATCGGCGGATGGTTCGTGACGGCCGGAGCCGCATTCATAGGCGCCGGAATCATTGTAGCAGCCATGCATTACGGCGGACAGTGGGTGATGATGCTCCTTGCCGCCCTGACCATATTCATCATAATACGCAGCAACCACAGATTCGGGAAAAAAGATGAGGAGGAAAACAGCGATGCCATATTCCAGGCCATCATCTCCAACCGCGACAAAGAACAGGCATGGCCGTTACTGATGATGTATATCACCGAACAGCAACGAGGATTCATGGCATATGCCGAGGAAAAATACCGCGAGATTACCTCAGCTTTTATAAACGATAGCGCCGGTGTGCTCGCGAAAGCAGAATCGAATCTGGCAAAACAGAAGACAATCCTCAAGAACGCACGCCGCAAGGAGACCCTGTGCCTGCGCCACCTCTCCCGGGAAATGGCAATAGAGAAAAGCACCTGGTTCTATCTCTCCAACAACCTCTGCATGAACATACTCTATAACCTCCGACGTATCAACGAGGTCTGCAAGGAGCATGTGGAGAACAATTTCAATCCTCTGCCTCCACGCCACATCTCCGAATTCGAACAGCTGCGCACACGCATCACCATCCTCTTCAACGACACACTGGAGCTTATGCGGACAGGCGACATCGAGACCGCAAGTGTGCTCCGACGCCATTGTGATGAGATAAAAGACAGCATCTCCGACACCTACCATCGTGCCCACAGCCATCTGCGCGACGGCAACACTTCAGTCATAACGGTGCTCTACGTCTATGTCAATGTGCTTCAGGAGAGTCAGGAGATGGTATCATCAATACGAAAATATCTCAGAGCATTCGCCAAGCTCCGCGACCCGGAGTTCACAAGCCGCCCGGTCATACCGCTTCAGGCTGCTTCAGTATAGAAGCAAAGTGGAGTCAGAATCGGTAAAAAATCAAAGGTAAAAAGATTGCAAAAGGTATTGTATCTGTAATTAAACGTTGCTTTTTTAAACAACGACTTCCGACATCACTCATGAAAAGAATCTTAAACACAGGCTTCATCGGCATTGCCATATGGCTGGCCATGCCGATGGCCTCTGCCGAAAAGAAAACATACATCTCACCCAAATCAGACTACCTCCCAAGCATACACGGCACCATCAGGGCTAAATATGAATATGAGCCTCCGATTGACAAAGGACGGTTCGAGATCCGCAACGCCCGCCTCAGCGTGGAAGGGAAAATCATCCCTATGGTCGGATATAAAGCGGAGATTGATCTTTCCGACGAAGGGACTATAAAGATGCTCGACGCCTATGTGCGACTTCAGCCTGATGATAGGTTGAAATTCACTTTCGGACAGATGCGGGTGCCATTTACGATCGACGCCCACAGATCACCACATCTGCAATATTTCGCCAACCGGTCGTTCATAGCCAAACAGGTAGGCAACGTACGCGATGTGGGAGCCTCCGCCGCATGGACTTTCGGGAGTCTCATGCCAATGACCCTCGAAGGGGGAATATTCAACGGATCCGGCCTGACAAACCAGAAAAATTTCTGGACAGACAACTACAATTTCTCTGTCAAAGCCTCCACGATGATTGCCAGGCAACTTAACGTGACGCTCAGTTGCCAGAAAGCAAATGCGGGCGATGTCAACGTCTTTATGTATAATGCAGGTACATATTGGGAAAACGGGAGGTGGCATATAGAAGCTGAGTATCTGAGGAAGAACTATAGGCATCGTGCCTTCAAGGGAGTCAACGCTGTTGACGCCTTCGCGGCATACAGGCTGCCATTCAGTAAAGGAGCCGAAGCCCTGTCATTTCTCGGACGTTACGACTATATGTCTGACCACAGCAACGGCTTCAAGGACGAAAGCGGAAATCTCTCGATCAGCGACCATGAACGTCACAGGATCACTGGAGGTGTGACCCTAAGTCTCGGGAAGAAAGATCTTCAAGCCGATATCCGCCTCAACTACGAGCAATATTTCTATTCCCGGGGAGTCAATCCCACGATATCCGAACAAAACAAAATTGTGCTTGAGTTCGTAGCCCATTTCTGACATTTGCCGGAGATGCATTATCATGATGGCTTGAAAGCGTAGATGAACGATGCGGAATTTCAATTAATTTCGTATATTTGCAGTCTGAACCCGAATTCCACTATTTTAGAAATTGTTAAAAGCAACTTCATAAAGCCGACAAATATGAAACTGAGACACATCATCGCAGGCATTCTGACAATACTGGCTACATTCGCCAACGCGCAGACCTCAGAAAAGCCGCAAAGGATTTTCATCATCGAGGGATTGTTTTTCAATGAGCTGCCCGCGGACAGGGCCAAGACTCACAGTATGCTGTCGCTACGCACAGTCAACGGCACAAAAGCGACCGGACTGATATTGACGCAACCTCTATCGGAGGAGGCGAGAAAGATGGCCATGCCACAGGCCACAATCCCGGAGGCTGACATATTGCTTGAGATGTATGACGAGAGAGTGGAGCAGATGAAACGTTCTTTCTCATCGCAGACTGAGACGCTCGAACGGGGCGAAAGATTCCCGGATTTCAAAGCCACCGACATAGACGGCAGGATCTGGACAAACGCCGATGTGGCAGGGAAAGTGATGGTGCTCAACTGCTGGTTTACAGGATGCGGGCCCTGCCTCGCGGAAATGCCTGAGCTCTCGGAATGGAAAGACAGAATGCCCGATGTCATGTTTTTCTCATCCACCTATGAGAAAGCCAGCACAGCTGCCCCGGTGCTTGAAAGGCGCAAATTCAACTGGATCCCTATTATCGGCGACAAGCAATTCAAGTATTATGTAGGAGTGAAAGGGTATCCCATGACCGTCGTAGTCGACAAGACCGGAATTATAAGGGAAGTGGAGTTCGGCACCTCCCCTGAAAAAAGGGAACGACTCAGGCAGGCCATCGAATCCCTCCGATAACCTCCAGATTCACCATTCCATGTCGAATCCGTCAAGACAGCAAGAATGTGCTTTCCCGGAGTTATCTGTCATTTCCCTGTGCCGAATCTGGAAGTATCAACATCTGTATCTTTGGGCTTGAAACCATTGAAGCGCCAAATAAATGTCAGCTTGAGATTGCGGGCCATGTCGTGAACTTTCATTCCGTAGTCTTGACCTGCATGGTTGATTGTCATCGTGGGCGACCATTTATTGAATATGTCGTCTGCTTTCAAATCAAATTCACAGCAGCGCTTCTTCCCAAACTGCCATTTTACTCCGGCGTCGATTTTCCAGATAGACGAAAGGTTTGCGATCCCCTGCAAAGAGGGTGAAATATAGCTGAAATCAAGAGACAGGGATACCGGACAATTCTGGCTGAATTTAAATGAATTGGTAAGAGAGCCATAAAATATCCATTTGCTGTTGTCAAAGCAGATGTCATGGAAATGATTTGCCTTGGCGCGCCGATTCATTATGTTTGCAGTAGCCGTGGCGTTCCAGATATACCCTATGTTAAAGGGTGCATGAAGATTAAGTCCTCCCACTCTCTCATAGTTCATGTTGATGGTCTGATAGATGAGATTGAGAGCATCAGGCGACTGGTAAGGCAGCTGCACAGTGGCTTTGTCGCCATACTGAAAATAGAGGGTCGCGACATATTTCTGATTCAATATGTAGTTGAATTGTGCATCATACTGGATATAAGGCTGTAGCTCAGGATTGCCAATTACAATTGAGTAGTCGTTGATGTAGCTTGTCCCGCCATGAAGTTCCCAATATGAAGGATAGATACGTTGGGTGCTGAGATTAAACTGGAATATGCTTTTCGGTGTCTTGTAGTAAGTTGCTCCGAGTTGAGGAATGAAATTCCAGTTGTGCTGATACTTATTGTGATAATACTCGCCCTTTGCCGAAACATTGAACGATAGTCCCAAGTCAAATGACCGTTGTGTACCGGCATAGAAACTTGCCACATCCTCGTTGAGATAATCATCGAAATCAGGATTGGAGGACAATGCATAGTGTTGCGAACTATGGTCTTTCGAGTGCTGATATTCCACACCATAGTTCAGTTGCCATTTACCAATCTGATGCTGTTGGTCGAGATATACATGCCAGCGGTTTATCTCCTGACGGTTTTCGGAGCCAAGAAGATAATCGGCATCCTTAAACAATGTCTGGGAACGATTCTCGGAATATCGGGCATAGTCACCGCCGACAGCCATTCCGAATAGTGCTGTGTAACGCAGGGCAATGTTATGATAGCCAACAGGCGACAACATGTTGTAGGCATTTGTATAGATTCGACCATGTTTCCTCGCGGCTCCACGATTTACTGCGCGTCAGTCCATAGTTTAAGTCAAAAGTCCAGTCCTTTATTGCATATGTCGCTGCAAGGGCACCACCATACGAACCGTAATGGGCCTGATTGTATCCTGCTCTTATCTGCCCTTGCAAACCGTCAAGAGGGGTGGGAGTTTTCAGGACAACGTTGATGACCGCACCATTCACATGATACTTTGCCGGAGCTGAATACATTATCTCCACATTCTTCACCCTGTCGACAGGAGTGGTATACAAGAGCTGATAAAGATTCTGGAGCGGCATATCTGTCAGTTCGCCATTGAGAATAATGGTGACGCTGGATGCTCCGGTCAGACCTATCATGCCGTTGTTGTTCGTCACTCCGGGTAAATATCCGAGAGCCTCAAGTATGTTATTCACAGGTTTATCCTTTACAATTCCCGGGAGATCAACTATCATAATGCCATCTTCGCCTCTGACCTGAGGTTTCTCTCCATTGACTACGACTTCATTGAGTTGCCGGGAAGACAGCGTATCAGAAAGTTCCGTCTGGGCATGAGCTGCCACGCAATGCAGGATTGTGATGAAAAGTAGGGCTTTTTTCATTGCAATATTGTTTTTTTTCTGATGCAAAATTACCACCGTATACATTCAGCGTCACCATAATCAACCTTATTTAGTCTTAAACGCTCCCTTATTTAGTCTTAAATCGGAATAAGCCTGATAGATTGTATGACGGATTATTAGTAAATTTGCGGTGGATATCTTTTCCTACGGCATCGGCATCGACCTCCGGACGATATAGCCAAAGTTCCACACGCTATTGTAAAACTGCAGATATGAAACGCTTTAAGACAATATCGGTTACGTTCATCATTGTAATTGCGGTCATTTTCGGCTGCAATGTCTATTATATCATATCACTTTACGATTCAATAAGAGCCAATGTGGAAAGAGATGTGATGACGGCATTGGCTGACGCCGACATTGATGATATGTGGGAGCGTTCCGACCGCGCAAACCGCGCAGCAATGGCAGCACGCCACGCATATTCCCAAAACGGCGATTCTATAATTGAAAATCAGCGCTCCGTATCGGGGATTAAAGATGAAAATGGGAATTTCGTCACGACAACTAAAAATCAAGAAGGTGAGACAACTATAAAGAAGAGACCATTGCGACGCGACCGGTCATATAGCAACCAGATGGTCAACGACATGAGTCAGCAGATGCATGAAGCGATGGACCCGTTTGTAGATTTCAATTTGTCAATCATGGACAGTATAGTCACAAAGCGTCTCGCCGACCGGCAAATATATCCTGATTTTGTCGCCGTGGAGGTGGTAGATTCAAAGGATAACATCCTTAGAGGCAACAGTCATGTCCCGAAGGACCACAGCTCACACTATGATGTGTTCTCATTATGTTTCAATCCGGAATCGGGAATGTATTATCGCGCATATATGACATCCCTAACCAGCCATATTGTTTCGAAAATGTCAGGCGTAATTATAACCGTTTTTCTTCTTTTAGTCGCGTTTACCCTGGCGTTTTGTTTCCTGTTTCGCACAGTGTCAAAGATGAGGACTATAGAAGAGATGAAAGATGATTTTGTCAGCAATATGACACATGAATTGAAAACTCCGATAGCGATAGCTTATTCTGCCAATGACGCTCTGCTCAATTATGATGCGGGCAACGATCCTGACAAAAGGGATAGGTATCTGATAATCGCCAACAAACAGCTTAAACGACTTGGCGAACTTGTCGAGAATATCCTTGCCATGAGCATGGAACGGCGAAAAACCATGAAGCTCAAACCCGAGACAATTCTATTGCTGCCGTTTGTGGAGGAAATCGCGGCCGCTCAGCGCATGAGGGGCGAAAAGGAGATAGCGATCAATGTGGAAGTAGATGAGGGTGTTTCGATAAAAGCAGACACGACACATCTGTCAAATATTCTGAACAATTTGATCGATAATGCAATCAAATACTCCGGCGACAGCGTTGCCATAACAATAACCGGCAATGGGAAAGAAATATCTGTCGCAGACAACGGTCTCGGCATACCAGCCAAGTCCATACCATATTTATTCAACAAGTTTTACCGGGTGCCTCACGGCAACCTTCAGGAAGTTCGCGGTTATGGCATCGGGCTATATTATGTCAAGAGCATACTCGATAGAACAGGATGGTCGATTTCTGTAAAAAGCGAGGAAGGAGAAGGCTCGATATTCACAATTAAAACCGGAAATGATGGGCAGTAAGATATTATTTGTTGAGGATGAGGAAGATCTCACTCTGATTGTAACCGACACTCTACGCGGACAGGGATACGATGTCATCACGGCAGCTGACGGCAATGCCGGACTTGATAAATTCAAGGCTGATGGCGCTGATATAGTCGTTGCCGATATCATGATGCCTAAAATGGATGGCTTTACTATGGCGAAGGAGATAAGAAAACTGTCACCAACAGTTCCATTGCTTTTCCTTACAGCCAAAAGCACGATCGATGATGTTGAGCAGGGTTTTGAGATCGGAGCCAACGACTATCTCAAAAAGCCTTTTGAACTCCGCGAACTGATAGTGAGGATAAAAGCTCTTTTGAGAAGATACGGAACGAACCGTCATGAGGATGTCGAGTATCCGATTGGTGCCTACATGTTTAATGTGACAACCCAGACTCTGTCGTATGAAGATGAATCAGCAGAACTGTCGCACTTCGAGGCCAAGATACTCGAACGACTCGCGGCAAACATCGGCAAAACGGTAGATGCATCCGAACTGATGATTGCCGTATGGCAGCGGGATGAACCAAGCAACCGCAACTCTCTCCACGGTTACATACATAAACTCCGCCGGGAATTGCGCCGGGATCGATCAATCTCCATCATAAACCAACGAGGCTTCGGGTATATGCTTGCGATCAGCAACTGACAAAATGCTGATAATACAAAAAAAGCAAGAGCTATGAATTATTGAAAAAACATTAAACAAAGAGGCTGCACCGGGAGCGCAGCCTCTTTCTGTTGATTGTTTCAACCGCAGTTTTCAGTAGCGGAGGATAGGTTTTTCGGGAATAAGCCTCTGGGATAAATTATTTACCGAGCTTGCCATACTGCTCGTCGGAGACTGGCTCAAGCCATTCGTTGGAGGCGTTCTCGCCGGGTATGCCGAAAGCGAGATGCGCGAACCAGCTGTCGGCGGCGGCACCATGCCAATGCTTAACGTTAGCCGGGATGTGGATTACGGTTCCGGGGAGGATCTCGACCGCGGGTTTACCCTCTTCCTGATACCAGCCTCGGCCGGCAACACCTATAAGCATCTGCCCTCCCCCTTCAGTCGCCTTGTGGATATGCCAGTTGTTGCGGCATCCCGGCTCGAAAGTGACATTGGCGCAGTTCACCTGCTCGGTCGAATGCAAATGATAAGGAATGTAATAACTTCCCCGTCACATACGTTATCCTTAATATACAGTTAAAATCAAATCCAACCAATGATATCATGACAAAATTGCGTCTTATCTATGTATTGATGCTCTTGACTCCCCTTTTCGCGGGAGCACAGACAAAACAGCCCCTTGTCAACGGAGAACAATGGCTTGACACTGCCGGCAACCCATTGAACGCGCATGGAGCCGGCATGTTATATCATGACGGCAAGTATTATCTCTACGGAGAATACAAGAAAGGAAAGACAATACTTCCGGAATGGGCCACATGGGAATGCTACCGCACGGACGTGACAGGCGTGAGCTGCTATTCCTCCCCCGATCTGGAGAACTGGACTTTCGAGGGGATCGTGCTCCCGGCGGTGCCCGACGATCCGGATCATGACCTGCATCCGTCGAAAGTGCTCGAGCGTCCGAAAGTGGTCTACAACGCCAAGACCGGCAAATTCGTGATGTGGGCGCATGTGGAGAGTGCAGACTACAGTAAGGCTGCCGCTGGCGTAGCCATAAGCGACTCCCCCACCGGGCCCTTCACTTATATCGGTTCCTTCCGTCCTAACGATGCCATGAGCCGCGACCAGACGGTCTTTGTCGACGACGACGGGAAAGCATACCAGTTCGCATCTTCCGAAAACAACCAGACACTCTACATAAACGAACTGACCGACGACTATCTGCGCCCCACAGGCCGTTTCACCCGCAATTTTATAGGCCAGAGCCGGGAAGCACCCGCGGTATTCAAGAAAGACGGCAAATACTACATGCTTTCCTCGGGTTGCACCGGATGGGATCCCAACCAGGCTGAACTCGCCGTGGCCGATTCGATAATGGGAGAATGGAAAGTCTTGGGAAACCCATGCACAGGCAAGGACGCCGACAAGACATTCTATGCGCAGAGCACCTACGTGCAGCCTGTAATCGGAAAGAAAAACTGCTACATAGCCATGTTCGACCGCTGGAACAAGAAAGATCTTGAGAATTCACGCTACGTGTGGCTCCCGATCTCGTTCGACAACGGCACCATCACAATACCCTGGCGCGAAAGCTGGTCGCCTGCCGACCTCTGACCGCTTCTTCATTAAAGCTAAAGCAGCCGACTGAATCGCTTATATCCTATTCAGTCGGCTGCTTCCTCTTTATGCTTAGTCTTTAGATAATATTCACCTCTTCAGATAGTGAGACTTGAAATGTTAAAAAAATGAAAGCTATTGGGTTTTAGTTACAACTTATTGCTTACTCTTATTAGTTTCATAAATATTTTGTCTAATTTTGCCTGATGAAAGTCTTACGCCGTGCAAGGCTCTCAGAATCTTCCATCCCGAAAAACAATCAGTCATGAACCACCTGCTGAAATCCATATTCCTATTGCTGGCTGCCTCCATCGCTCCGTCGGCGCAAGCCGACGCCCTCACAGGCGCATGGCGCGGCGAACTGACACTCGGTCAGCATAAATTGCCACTCGTATTCAACTTCTCGGAACCGACCACCGGAAAGACCGCATGCACCATCGATTCACCATCTCAGGGAGCAAAAGGTATCGCTACCAACGTGACTTTCTGTTCTCAGGATTCCATTGCCTTGGAATGCGCGGCCATCGGAGCTTCCTTCTCCGGAAAGATCTCCTCAGGCTCAATCGCCGGAACATTCAGCCAGCGCGGATATTCCTTTCCTCTGAATCTTACGCCGGAGTCACCTCTCGAGGATCGCCGTCCTCAGACACCGAAACCACCCTTTCCATACAATATTACTGACACTGTTTTCACTGCTCCTGATGGTGCCGTGATGAGTGCAACTCTTACAATGCCGGCCACTGCCACCGGAGGAAAAGTGCCGGCCATCGTGATGGTGACAGGAAGCGGGCCACAGAACCGCGACGAGGAGATCCTCGAACACCGGCCTTTTGCCGTGATCGCTGATTTCCTGGCCCGTAACGGTATCGCATCCCTAAGATATGACGACCGTGGCACAGGACGCTCCACCGGTGATTTCCGCAATGCGACAACCCACACTTTCAAAGAGGACGCCGCTTCAGGCATCAGATTTCTCCGCACAATCCCCGGCATAGATAACGTCGGCGTACTTGGTCATTCCGAGGGTGGCACCATAGCCTTCATGCTCGGTGCTGAGAAGGCACCGGATTTCATAATATCGCTCGCCGGTATGTCGGTGCAGGGGAAGGAAACTCTGATCATGCAGAACGGAAGGGCTCTGGATAAAGCCGGCCTAAACGGTGATGACAAGAAAAACACGCTCACACTCATGGGAATAGTGTTCGACTCGATCGCAGCGCAACACCGTCAGGGAATCTCCACGCCTATCGACGTCGACTCAATCTGCCGGGCTTCAGGTGCAAACGTACCGCCTCAGATCGTATCGTCGCTCAAGATGACAGCGACAACGCGCACGCCCTGGATCGACGCGTTCATTGACCTCGATCCAGGGGAGTATATCGGCAAGGTCAAATGCCCTATGCTCGCGATCAACGGCGACAAAGACACGCAGGTAGAGGCGTCGGCCAACATCTCCATCATTCGGAAAATGGCGCCACATGCCGAGACCGAAATTCTTCCCGGCCTCAACCACCTGATGCAGCACTGCGCCACAGGGGATGCCTCCGAATATGGAGAGATCCGCGAGACCATCGCCCCCGAAGCCCTCGATGCCATCCTCCGGTTCATAATCAAGACCACACAGAAGTGATCCATAAAATATCAGCCAGAATCTTGGCGTCAGTCCTTTTCCTTACGGTATGCCTCGCCGCGGACGCACAGACCCGCCAAGCCGTGGTGGTCGACTCATTGTCGCGCCGTCCCCTTCCCCGTGCCACGGTTTTCGACAGAGGTGGCAAAGCGATAGGGATAACCTCCGACAAAGGCATACTCCCGACAATTCCGGCTTACGCCTACCCCGTGACGGTAAGGTATCTTGGCTATCATCCTCACGTCATATCCTCGCCGGCCGCAGGTGAGATAGCAATGAGGGAAAACGCCTCCCGGCTGGCTGAGATCGTGGTGCGCCCCGGCAAACGGGAAATGCTGCACCTGCTCGCATATGTAAGGGAATATTCCACGTTCAGCTCCTATGGCGACACAGTGCGCCTGTTTCGCGAAAAGAACGTTGATTTCATGATCCCTGTCGGTAAGAAGACCAGATACAAAGGTTGGGCGTCGCCACGGTTGCTGAGGAGCAAATCTTACTACAGATTTACCGACTCCGCCGGCCTCGACAGCGTGAGCGACTATTTCTACGGGAATTTCTCCTGGACAGACTGGATAGGGATCGTGGCCAGGGAGAAGATACCGGCAGCACTGGCCGCCAAAGAGACCGGGACTGACACGGTCATGGGTCGAGTCAGTCCTGCGGTGGTATGGAGAAAAAAAGGAGAATCCATACGCCTCGATATCGATATCCTCTCCGACTCAACCTGCGGTAAATGGGTACCGTCGATTCCATGGACTCTTCTCGGTAACCTCGGATTCAACCGTCTGGAGGTCGGTTATCTTTTCGATGAGGTATATTCCGGCCAGGTGTCGGCAGATAATCTTTCGGCCATGTCAGCCTATATAGAATCGACAGGGAGAGGGGCCGCGCTCAACCGTTTTTTCCATAACGCCGGCACTGTCTATGTAGAAACCCATGCGGAAGTGTTCTTTATCGACAAGGAATACATCTCCGTAAAGGAGGCTCGCCGCTGGGAGAAGAAAAAGGAGGAACTTGAAGCAGACGAAGGAGAGATACTGACATCAGACGACATACCCCTTCCCGATGCCGCGACACTGGCGCTCATGGATCGTGTGGAGAGCATCGACCATACGGCCACCAGACTGAAGATCATACCTGACCAACGTCTGGTGGGTCGCAAAGACCTTTTCAAACCCAAGAAACGGGGGTTCCTGAAGTCGCTGAAATCCCTCATAATGTAGGGATCTCATCGGCCTCAGTCTTCGTATTGAGGCGCCGGATCGGGTGTGCGGAAAAATCCGCAGATCATACGACTTCTTAGTCCAGTCCTTTTCCGTCACGATAATCTCGTCGAGCAAGGCATTAATATCTTCATCGCCCATATCATCTAAAGAATCATTGAGATCATCATGGTCATCGTGAAGAGATGGCATGACCGGAAAATCCATTCCCGGCAAGACGGGTATGGAAGTTACAGGATATATACCAGTCCTTGCGTTCGAAGACAGGAATATCGTTGAATAATTCCTCTAATGTCGAGAATTTTAGCTAAATTTGTAATCACTTATGGCACAGTTCAACTCATATATCGACTTTTTGGATCTCACGGCAGCCACTGATTTTTGCCGCGAGAAAGGAACGCCGTGCCATTATAAGAAGGAAGAGCGTTTTATCCAGCAAGGCACAGTAGCCCGTTATGCCGCCCTTGTGGTGTCAGGCTATTTTAAATTAGTTACCCTAAACGATTCGGGAGATGAGTCAGTGGTAAATTTTGCCTTCCCGGGTCAGTTCATTACCGATTTTCATTCATCATGCCACGGAGAACCCTCCCAGATGTCAATCATCGCAGGCACTGATTGCGAGATACTACGAGTGCCGTTAAAGACATTCAAAGAATTTCTTTCCCCTTCTCTGCTTAACGAATACAAATCGCTGTTCAATATGGTACTCATGCGGTTGCTAAATCTCTATCGCAAGTCGCCTCGTCAGCGTTATATTGAATTGTGTGAACAATATCCCCAAATCGTCGATACTGTCACTTTGAAAGACCTGTCCTCCTTTTTGTTGATTACGCCTAATCATCTCAGCCGCATCAGGCGCAAACTGGCAAAATAAATCCTCAAAAATACTGCTTTACGCACGAATTATGTTCGGTCTATACATTTGTTAAGACCGAACTTATTTTTTATGTCGAACTTTGTATAAAATAGTATTACAAATAACCTAAAAACAATCAATAAAATATAACTAAATAAATTATAACAAGATGAAAAAGTTGATTTTTACAATCATGGTCTGTGCCATTAGTCTTTTGACGGCTTGCGAAAAGCATGATGGCATAGAGTATTTCAAGGCTAAATGCGTTGCGGAATTGAATGGACAATCATTTATTGACCAAACTCCATTTGCAATAAGTCCAAATATTGTCGTAACGCCGTATGTAATATATACGGATAATGAACTCGAATTTTTGACTGTGCTACGTGTGGAACGAACCGGACCTATGGTCTACAATGTGGTTATCCATCTTTTAACAAATGAGACTACTCTGCTTTTGAGCAAAGAACAGATAATCGAAAAAACTAACAGTTTTGATATTCCTGAGGATGATATTTTTTACTCCAGGAAATATATTCATTATTGTTTGGAGAATAAAGTTTCCTATGCAACTGTAAATGGAGAGATAATCGACAGAGGTTCATTTAAAATCACCTCCTACGACAAAGAACGACAGAATTATCATGGCACTTTCACATTGAAATTCAGCGAGGGCGCCATAAAAGGCGAATTTGATATGTAGTTTCTATTATTTGATTTAGATGTCGTACATTTGTACGGTTAAATGTTTTTGAATAATTTTATTATCAAATATCAGGTAACACAAGCATGGAATAAGACAGATTAGAAGTCGTACATTTGTACTTATAATGCACGACTTCTTAATCCCCATCAACGGATGAGCACGAAGCCTCCATTCTCAGGCATGCTCACCTTAAGACGGTCTTTCTTGATTTTTACATTCTTCACCGAGCCTTCAAGCGTCTTGCTGTCGGAATAGAGAGTGCCCTCCCCTTTGCCGTCGGGTATGAGATCGATCGTGAGTTCAACGGGTTGCTTCAGACCATTGACTCCGGCATAATACCACGTGTCGCCTTTTCTACGGGCGAGCACGACATACTTGCCAGGTTCGCCGGCGATATAGCGTACATCATCCCAGGTAGTCGGCACACCCTTCATGAAGTCTATAGCCCACTCCGGAGCGTCATTGAGGTTGTTGGGAGCAAGAGCGAAATGCTGCACGCCACTCTGATAAAGCACCGCAGTGGCCAGAGAGAAGACATCCGACGTGCGCTTCACATTGCCGCCCGGAGTATTGGTGGCGTTCCAGTATCTGTTGAGGGCGCTTCCTCCGAAGTCCATGCTTCCGACCGTGTTGCGCACGAAAGGATGGATTGTGGCGTCGTAAGCCTCGCGGTCGCAACGACCCTGGCTGAAATGCAGGTTCTCGCTCGCCAGCACAGCCTCGCTCGAGGCATAGTTGGGATACATACGCTCCCAGCCGCGGGGAAGAGTGCAGCCGTGGAATATCACCATGATGCCATAATCGTTGGCATCGGTGAGGATATCTTCATAAAGGCGCATCATCTCCTGCTTGTCGCCTCCGAAGAAATCGACCTTTATCCCCTTGATGCCATTCTTCCGCATCCAGTCCATCTCGGCGCGGCGCTTACGCGAGTTGTCCATGATGCCGCGCGGGCCCTGCGGAGCGTCGTTCCAGTAGCCGTTGGAGTTATACCACAGATAAAGGTCCACACCCTTGCCACGGCCATATTCCGCCAGCTCACCGATCTTGTCGTAACCGATCTGGGTGTCCCAGAGTGCGTCGACAAGCACTGTCCCGTAGCCCATCGCGGAAGCGAAGTCGATATATCTCTTCTGCTCGTCGAAATTACAGCTCGGATCCATTTTCATGATCCAGCTCCAGGTTCCTTTCGTATATTCATAATCTTTCGATGCCTTGTATTTAGGGGAAACCACATCGAAAGGAACGGTTGTCTCCACGATAGGAGCGAGATCCTCGCCTACGGTTATCGTACGCCAGGGTGTCTCTGACGGAAGAGCCAGTCCCGGCTTTTCCGAACCAAGACCGTTCATCTCCCCCTTCTGTGGATAACCCACACGGTAAGCTCCACGATCCGGATCCCAGACAAGACGCGAGGCGCAATACCCTCCGTCGACGCCTGTCTCCGACACGAGCGCCCATCCCTGGTCGCCTACCTTGAAAAGACACGGGAAAGTGTAGCCCTCACCATAACCGTTGCGGCCATAGGCCTCCCCTACCTCATAATCCGTCTCATAGCTCGGAGCCGTACGTGCGAAACCACCCATAGGATGACTTTGCGGACACATGTAGACAGTAGTGCCCTCCGGGAAACGGAACGACGTGCCCTCCTCCTCTATCACAGCGGCGAGTTTGTCGCCCTGCGGATAAATCCTGTAGCGCATAGCCACATCGTGGTCGCCAACCTGCAGGATGAGGTCGAATGCGCGCTTTCCATCTTTTGTGAAGGAATATGTGCGGCGGTTGGCCTTATAATCGACATGGCTGCGCTTGATATTGGGAAGAGAATAGCTGTCGGCCACAGCCTCAGGAGCCGCTGCCTCCGAGAGAGTCAGCCCACGGGTAAAGTCGCCGGTGTCGGAAACATACCCCAGTGGTGAAGACACAATGAAATCCTTTCCGGCGTAGCTCACGCTATATTCGGGACGGCCGTCATTGACAGTCACGTCTACCTTAAGCTTCCCGTCAGGCCCGGTCAACGGTTCCGGTGCTGACGCCCACACACACGATGCGGAGCCCATGAGAAGGACTCCCGCGAAGAAATATCTGCGAAAATCTGCAGTGCTTACATTCATAATTATCAGGTTATAGAATTACACTGCAAAATTATAGAAAAAACGAGCTTCGCCAATGTAAAAATCACTCAAACACCCCCCTGATACGTCACATATACCGACGTGACAGACCTTAATGACCCATTTTGGTCAGGTCCGGGAGCATAGAGACCGTCAGACAGTCTTTCCCTCGATCTCATTGAGGTCGATGATCTTATGAAGGATGGCGAATATGGTAAGACCGGCGGAGGAATGTATGTTGAGCTTCGCGCTGAGATTCTTGCGATAGGTAGTGACAGTATGGAATGACAGACATAGCCTGTCGGCGATCTCCTTGTTCGACAGACCATGGGCAACAAGGGCTATTATCTCCTTCTCCCGGTCGCTGAGAGTCTCGACGCGGCTCCTCGACTCCTCCCTTTCATGCCTGCATGCAATACGCCCCGAACGCTGTATCCTCGAGCTTCTCTCAAGCTGCTCAACAGCAGGCACGAGAAGACGGTTCTCGATCTCGCAGTGCGAGAGCAGGTCGTCGCCACACGATATGATATTGAAGAGGGCCGTGTTGAGCGCACGGGTATTGGGGAGCGAATAATGCTGCAGGAAAAGATCCTTGAGTTCGTTGAGCTTCTCGACCATACTGTCATGTTTGCTTGCGAAATCACGTATGGTAAATTTCTCGTCGCATTCCCCCTTGAGAAGCTTGTCAACATAAGGGAAAATCACAGAATCCTCATATTCCATGTGGCTCCTCACTTCCTCCATATATTCGTCGAAGAAACGTACAGTCAGCATCGCCACATTGCCGAGCTGGGGCAGCACCACCCCCTTCACGAGAGTTTCCCGGATGCGTGGAAGTGTGAAGTCCAAAATGTAGGAGTGGGCCTCCCTGAGATATGCCACCAGAGCGGGGAGACTCACCCTGAAATCTTCATAACGCCGTCCGGATATCAGATTGGCCACCGCAAGAAATGTCTGCGGATCAACATCGATATCCTCACATACATCCTTTATCGTGCTGTTGCCGAATCCGAAGGGTATCCTGAATCTATTCAGCACCAGAAGCAGGTTGCTGTCACCCTCCAGTATATCACGTACACGGTCATCTGCCTCATATCTCGCGTTTCTATCTGCCATGTCCTTATTTTGGAATTTTGTGATGCAAAATTACAACTATTTATCCTATTTTGCCATACCTAAAAATAGGATATTTCCTGCAGATGATGCCGAAGTTGTGACGACACTTTTTGACACCCGGTTGCACGATGCATGAATTAACTTTGCAATCAAAACAACTGTAACCGGAACGACAATGCACAGAATTTTCCATACCATGGTGCTCACATGCGCCCTTATCCTCCCCTCCTGCCACAGTGATCATGACGGCCATGACCATGCCGCCGAAGGTCATGACCATGCCGCCGAACCGGCCGACCACGCCCATACGTCGGAAGAATCGGGAAAGGAGGGCGATACCCATAGCCCGGATGAGATCATATTTCCCGCGGAGAAGGCCAAAGCCGCTGGAGTCGTCACCTCCACAGTAAACCCGGGTCCATTCTCCGGAGTGGTCCATGTAAGCGGGAAAGTGATGCCGGCATCAGGCGAGGAAGCCACGCTCTCAGCCACGGCAGCCGGTATCGTCACCCTCAACCGCAGTGTGACGGAGGGAGCGCAGATCGGTAAAGGGACACCCGTCTTCACCATATCTACTTCGGCGATGCCTCAGGGAGATGTGACACGACGCGCCACCGTGGAGCTTGAGAACGCCCGCAGACAATACGAGAGGGCCGAGAAGCTTATCGCCGACAAGTTGATCACCCGAAAGGAATATGATGATGCCAAGTCGGCCTACGAGACGGCGCGCATAGCCGGAGAGGCCGTGGCCGCGGGATCGGGACGCCGAGGCATTTCAGTGGTGGCCCCGATCGGAGGATTCGTGAAGGAATGTCTTGTGAAAGACGGAGATTTCGTAGATGTAGGGCAGCCGATGATGACCCTCTCGCAGAACCGCAAACTCTACCTGCGAGCCGAGGTGCCCGAGCGCGACTACCCCTTGCTCGGCAGGATCTCCTCGGCCAACTTCCGGACAGCCTACAGCGACAGCGTATACAGTCTCGCCGGAATGGGAGGACGTATCGTGGCCCTCGGGAAGACATCCGGATCAGGCGCCCCCTTCGTGCCGGTCACCTTCGAATTCGACAACATCGGCAGTCTGATTCCAGGTTCATATGCCGAGATCTACCTCCTGACCGCCCCGCGCGAGAATGTGCTCTCCGTGCCGGTTCAGGCACTCACCGAGGAGCAGGGTGTTTTCTACGTATATATCCGCACTGAGAAAGACTGCTACCTGCGCAGGGAAGTGATCACCGGCGATTCCGACGGCCGCAGCATAGAGATAAAGAGCGGTCTGCGTCCCGGCGACGAGGTCGTGACCCAGGGGGCCGTCAACGTACGCCTGGCCTCCGCATCAGCCACGATTCCGGCACATACCCACAACCATTAATCATCTCCAACCGACATGCTCGACAAAACCATACGATTCTCTCTCGACAACCGCCTGCTCGTGGCCGTAGCCGCCGTGCTCATAACCGTGGCCGGCATCTATACCGTCAGCCGCACGGAGGTGGATGTCTTTCCCGATCTCAACGCTCCTACCGTAGTGGTCATGACAGAAGCCAACGGAATGGCCGCCGAAGAGGTGGAGCAGCTCGTCACTTTCCCCATCGAGACAGCCATGAACGGCGCGCCCGACGTCAGAAGGGTAAGATCATCATCCACCAATGGCTTCTCCGTGGTGTGGGTGGAGTTCGACTGGGGCACCGACATATACCGCGACCGGCAGATAGTATCGGAGAAGCTTGCCACAGTCGCCGACGCCCTGCCGGGCAACGTGAGCAGTCCGGTGATCGGCCCGCAGTCATCAATACTCGGAGAGTTGCTGATCGTCAGCCTCACAGCCGATTCCACATCGATGCGCGACCTGCGCACGATAGCCGACTGGAACATCCGTCCGCGTCTCCTTTCCACCGGTGGCGTGGCGCAGGTCTCCGTAATCGGCGGTGATCTCAAGGAATACCAGATACTCCTCGACCCCGGGAAAATGCGCCACTACAGCGTGACCTTGCGCGATGTGCTCGACGTGGCCCGCGACATGAACCGCAACACAAGCGGAGGCGTCCTGTATCAGTATGGCAACGAATATATAGTGCGCGGGGCTATGCCATCCGATGCCATAGGCCATATCTCGGAGTCTGTGGTCAAGAATATCGACGGATATCCCGTCACTCTCGCCGATATTGCGGAAATAACAGTAGGCGCCCAGAGTCCGAAACTTGGACTGGCCTCTGAAAAAGGGAAACCGGCCGTACTGCTCACGGTCACGAAACAACCGGCCACCGGCACCATCGAACTTACTGAAAGGCTTGAGGAAGCCCTGACCGATCTGCAGAAGACACTCCCGGCAGACGTGCACGTATCCACCGATATCTTCCGTCAGGCCGATTTCATCGAGAGTTCCATAAGCAACGTGAAGACATCGCTCTGGGAAGGCGCCTTATTCGTTGTGGTGATCCTTTTCCTCTTCCTCGCGAACGTTCGCACGACAGTGATATCGGTAATCACCATCCCGCTCTCCCTGCTCGTGTCGCTGCTCGTGCTACATCTTCTCGGCCAGACCATCAACACCATGAGTCTCGGTGGCATGGCGATAGCGATCGGTTCGCTCGTAGACGACGCCATAGTCGATGTGGAGAATGTCTGGAAAAAACTCCGGGAAAACCGCATGCGTCCCGAGGCGGAAAGGCTCCACCCCATGCGGGTCATATTCGAAGCCTCACGCGAAGTGCGTATGCCGATCCTCAACTCCACGCTCATCATCGTGGCCAGTTTTCTCCCCCTCTTCTTCCTCCAGGGTATGGAGGGGCGTATGCTCATACCTCTCGGCATAGCATTCATCGTGGCCCTTTTCGCCTCAACTATAGTAGCGCTGACGCTCACGCCTGTGCTCTGCAGTTGGCTCCTCGCGGGGAAAAGCCTCGACAAGGCCGTGCCTAAGGAATCTGCAGTGACCGTATGGCTGAAGAACCGATATCGTTCGGCACTCCTGTGGGTGCTGGCCCGCAGACGTGCAGTGCTCGCCGCCACAGGGGTGCTCTTCATCGCCGCATTGGGGCTCTTCTTCACACTCGGCCATAGTTTCCTGCCACCGTTCAACGAAGGATCGTTCACCATCAACGTAAGCTCACTTCCGGGCATTTCACTTGAGGAATCCGACAGGATAGGCCGACAGGCCGAGGAGATACTCCTGACAGTGCCGGAGATAAAGACCGTGGCCCGCAAGACAGGCCGTGCCGAACTCGACGAACACGCCCTTGGAGTCAATGTGTCAGAGATCGAAGCACCTTTCGAACTTGACAGCCGCAGCCACCAGGAAGTGCTCGACGACATACGCCACCGTCTCTCCGTCATCGCAGGCGCCAACATCGAAATCGGGCAGCCTGTCAGCCACCGTATCGACGCCATGCTCAGCGGCACTCAGGCGAGCATCGCCATAAAGATATTCGGCAACGACCTCAACAAGCTATACTCCATCGGCAACAGCATCCGCAAAGAGATAGAGGATGTGGAAGGGATCGCCGACCTCAATGTGGAGCAGCAGATACAGCGTCCCGAGCTTAAGATAACTCCTCGGCCGAAGATGCTCGCCCGCTACGGCATATCGGAGCCGCAGTTCAACGAATTCATATCCGTCATGCTCGCCGGCGAGACAGTGTCGCAGGTTTATGAGGAAGACCGCAGCTTCAATCTCGTGGTACGCGCTGACGAGAAAAGCCGCCATACGGCCGAAGATATCCGCGGTATGCTCATCGACACGGCCGACGGACAGAAAGTGCCACTTGCTGACGTAGCCGACGTGGTCTCAACATCCGGCCCCAACACCATCAACCGGGAAAACGTGAAACGTAAGATCGTGGTCTCCGCCAACACATCGGGCCGCGATCTCGGAAGTGTGGTCGATGACATTCGCGAAAGGATAGGTAAAAACATCACGCTTCCCGAAGGCTACCATATAGAATATGGCGGACAGTTTGAGAGCGAACAGCAGGCAGGCCGTACCCTCCTTCTCACATCGCTTCTGAGCGTGGTGCTCATATTCCTTCTGCTTTACATGCAGTTTCGCAACGCTCTCGAGAGCGCTGTGATTCTCCTCAACCTCCCATTCGCACTCATCGGAGGCATATTCGTGCTCTGCCTCTCCTCCGGAGAAATCAGCATCCCCGCGATCATCGGCTTCATATCCCTTTTCGGCATAGCCACGCGCAACGGAATGCTCCTGATCACCCGCTACAACATGCTTCGTCAAGATGAAGGTCTCTCTGTGGCCGAGAGCATAGTGCGCGGATCGGTCGACCGCATGAACCCGATCCTCATGACCGCCCTGACCTCCGCGCTCGCCCTGATCCCACTCGCAGTGAGGGGCGACCTGCCGGGCAACGAGATACAGAGTCCCATGGCCGTAGTGATTCTCGGCGGACTCCTTTCCTCCATCCTCCTCAACGCTTTCATAATCCCGATAGTCTACGGATGGCTTTCCCGCAAGGAGGGATCGCCGGCCGGCATGACAACTGTCACCAACACACCTGAAGAATGAAAATACGTATAGCCATCACATCACTCGCACTGGCGCTGGCAACCACCGGCGCCGGAGCACGCGACATAACCTCCATACTCTCTGAAATAGAAAAAGGGAACCTGGAGTTGCAGACCTTGCGTCTTAGCAACCGGGCCGAAGATCTTGAGACGCGCTCGGCCAATACTCCCGAGCCACCATCTGTGGAATATTCCCCATTTTTCCATAGGGGAGCCTCCGGAGTGGCCAGTTCCGAGCTTGTCGTCTCGCAGGAATTCGATTTCCCCACACTCTATTCAGCAAGAGGCAGATCGGCCCGTCTTCAGGCTGAGGTCATGGAAGCAGGTTATCTCGCGGCTCGCCGCGACATTCTCCTATCGGCAAAAGAGATATGCCTCGACATCGTCATGCTCGACGAACAGATCGGTCTTGCCGAATCGCGTCTCGACATAGCCCGACAACTCGAGCAACTCACGCAACGCCGTCTCGACGCCGGAGAGACCACGGCTATCGAGATGAACAGGGTCATGATAGAAAAGAACGACCTTCAGACAGAACTGATACAGTATCGGGCCGACAGGGAGGCACTTGCGGGGCGTCTCGCGGCGCTCAACGGCGGGAAAGCCATAGATACCGTGGAACTTGCCTACGCCGAAGAAGCCCTCCCCTCCGACAGCGACGCCTTGTCGGCACTTCTTCTTGACGGCGACGCATCGGTGAAATCTGCCGAGACCACGCTCGCCGCCATGCGGCAGGAAGTGAAAGTGGCGCGTCAGGGATGGATTCCGAAACTGACGGTAGGCTACAGGCGCAACACCGACGGTTCGGAAGCAAGCAACGGTTTTCTCGTAGGAGCGTCGTTTCCGATATATTCCACCGGGAAAAAGGTAAAGGCAGCCGCTGTGCGCCAGGCAGCGGCACAACTCGACCTGGAGAACAGTCGCGTGGCTTTGCGCAGCGAAGCTGAAGCGCTGTTCGGGGAACTCCGGCTTATACGCCAGTCGCTCGACATCTATGATCCGGCACTTATGCAGGAGTCGCTCGAACTCCTCCGGAAATCGGTGGACATAGGCAATATGACGGTTACCGACTACTATACGGAGGCCGACCGAGTCTACCAGAAAAAAAACTCTTTCATAACGCTCCGCAACCGCTACCAACGTCTTCTGGCACGCATACACCGCAACGCACTCTGAGGAAGAAAGTCGAAACAATAAAGGCGATGGTCAGGGAGGGGCTTCCCTTTGACACGATTGCAAGAATCACGAGGATTTCTTCCGACAGGGTAAAACAGATTCTCGAATATTGAGATAATACATATCCCTCGGCTGTCAGAATTCGGGGTAACGATAATAGAATCCACAGCCTCTCAACAAAGAAGAATCGGCAACTTAAAAAGTTGCCGATTCTTCTTTGTTGAGGCATAGCCTTATGATCTCGCTAATAGATGGAATTGTCGTGTATACGCGTCCTACAGATTATATCTCTATCTTCTTGTAGCGCGGCACAAGAAGCTTCATCACGCACCATGCGAGCAGGTAGCTGACCGCGCATATGCAGAACACTATCATATAGCCTGCCGGTTTGCCACTGAATCCGAAGAACGTGAAGGCGTCGCCAAGCGAGGCGGCATGGTCGAAGAGCAATCCCGAGCCCTGGTTGATGAGATAGGAGTCGATACCTCCGGCCATTGTGCCGATACCCACGATGGAAGCCACGGTCGAGGTGGGGAACATATCGCCTATCGTGGAATAGAGGTTGGCGCTCCAAGCCTGGTGCGCGGCTCCGGCAAGGCCGATGATTATGGCCGGCCACCATGCGGAATATACTCCCAGAGGCTGGGCGAAGAGGGCCAGGATCGGCACGAACGCGAAAATCAGCATCGCTCTCATGCGGCCGGCATACGGATTCATCCCCATCCTGTCGACAAATATTTTCGGGAGATAGCCGCCGGCGATCGAAAGCACCGTCACTATCAGGTAGAGCACGAAAATCAGGGCCTGGCCCATCGGTGTATATGTGGCATAGCCGAACTGATCGGAGAAATAGGCGGGAGCCCAGAAAAGGAAGAACCACCACACACCGTCGGTGAATGCCTTGCCTACGATGAAGGCCCAGGTCTGCCTATAGCAGAAACATTTCCAGAATGGTATGGTCTTTGTCTCCTCTTTTACGATCTCCTTTTCTGTCTCATCCTTCTCATCCTGCTGGATATAGGCGAGCTCAGCCTTGTTGACATGGCGGGACTCGTCAGGACGGGCATACATGAAATTCCAGAAACCCATCCACACGAAACCGAGGGCTCCGATGATCACGAAAGCCATCTCCCAGCCGAAAGCCCGCGCGAGCACGGGGATGCAGAGAGGAGCCGCCAGCGCGCCGACAGAGGCCCCCGAATTGAACACGGCCGTGGCGAACGCCCTGTCTTTCTTCGGGAAATAGAGTGCGGTCACCTTGATGGCCGCGGGGAAGTTGCCCGACTCGCCGAGGGCGAGCACAGCCCGGCATCCAAGGAAAAGCCATACGCTTATGGAGGCTATGGAAAGCGCCAGAGCACTTCCGGACTTCACCGCGGTGAGAGCTTCGACAGAGTCAAGACCCTCTATTTTCATGGTGACCCAGCCACAGCCGGCATGCATCACGGCGGCAAGCGACCATATGAAGATGGCCCAGAGATAACCTTTACGGGCACCCAGCCAGTCGATGAAACGGCCTGCGAAAAGGCTCACCCCGGCATAGAAAAGGGAGAAGAAACCGGTGATCCGGCCATAGTCGGCGTCGCTCCAGTGGAATTCGGGAGCGATGAAATCCTTCCACGTCAGCGAAAGCACCTGACGGTCGAGGTAGTTGATAGTCGTTGCGAAAAAGAGAAGGGAGCAGATCACCCAACGCCAGTTGGTGGCACGGGCGGTTCCGTTGTTGATTGCGTAAGAGTCTGTCATGGCGTCGGCAGCGTTTTAGAACTTGAAATAATCCTTGGCGTTGCCATACGACACTTTCGCTACGATCTCACGGCCGATAAAGTCGATCTCCGATGCCGGGAGCTCGCCATTCTCTATCTGCTCGCCGAGCACGTTGCAGAGTATGCGGCGGAAATACTCATGACGCGGATATGAGAGAAACGACCGGGAATCGGTGAGCATACCCACGAAGCGGCTGAGGAGCCCGAGCACGCTCAAAGCTCCGAGCTGGCGCTCGATGCCCGACTTCTGGTCGAGGAACCACCAACCCGAACCGAACTGCATCTTCCCGGCTCCATAGCGGCCATCCTGGAAATTGCCTATCATGGTTGCCACGAGCTCATTGTCGCGAGGATTGAGGTTGTAGATGATTGTCTTGGCAAGTTTTCCCTCGCGGTCGAGAGTGTCGAAATATTTCGACATCTGCTTCGCCACCGTGAAATCACCGATGGAGTCAAAACCTGTGTCAGGCCCGAGTTTCTCATACATCAGCGTGTTGTTGTCGCGCAGGGCTCCATAGTGGAACTGCTGAGTCCATCCCGCGTCATGATCCATCCTGCCGAATTCAAGAAGCATGGTGCTCTTGAAGCGGGCAATGTCGGCGGAATCCGGCTTTTTCCCATCGAGCACGCCACGGAATATCCTGTCGGCCTCCTCCGGTGTGCACTCTTCCGCATAGAAAGCCTCGAGTCCGTGGTCGGAGAGGCGGCAGCCCACGCTCTCAAAGAAAGCGTGACGTTTCTTCAGGGCCGCGATAAGGTCGGCATAGCTTCCGATCTCCATGTCGGCAGCCTCGCCGAGACGCCGGATATATGCTTTGTAAGTCTCGGGATTCTCGATCGCCATGGCCTTGTCGGGACGCCATGTGGGAAGCATCTTTATGCCGAACGAGGCATCGTCGCGCACCTTTATGTGATGCTCGAGCGAGTCGGCGGGATCATCGGTAGTGCAGACAGTCTCCACATTATAATGCTTCATGAGACCGCGGGCGGAGAATTCGGGTGTGCGCAGCATCTCGGAGCACTTGTTGTAGATGCGTTCCGCTGATTCGGGATTCAGTAGGTCGTCGACTCCGAAAGCCGTCTTCAGTTCGAGGTGCGTCCAATGGTAGAGAGGATTACACATAGTATAGGGCACTGTCTCGGCCCATTTCTGGAATTTCTCCCGGTCAGTGGTATCCTTGCCGGTGATATAGCGTTCATCGACGCCGTTTGTGCGCATAGCGCGCCATTTGTAATGGTCTCCCTCGAGCCATATCTGTCCCAGATTGTCGAAACGGTGGTCGTCGGCGACATAGGAAGGTATCAGATGGCAGTGATAGTCGATTATAGGCTGCGCCTCGGCATACTCATGGTAGAGTTGCCGCGCAGCGTCAGATCTCAGTAGGAAATCCTTGTTGATGAATTCGTTCATTTATTGATAAATTGGTTTTTCCGGAAGTATTTATGGTCTGCCGAGCCCTTGAAGCGGGCGTCTGAAACTTGATTCGTAACGGGGAGAAAGGGAATGCTTCTGCAAATATGGGAAATAAAAAAGAGAAAACCTACCTTTTTCGTCAAAAAAATGGTTGATTATTTATCCTTGGAGCCACGGGTCTACAAAATTCATCGGAATTTGAGACAAATCACAACCTACAAAAACGCCGGAGTCTGGCATCATCTGCCACCTCCGGCGCATTTCGCGGTGTTATATCATCTGTGTATTTTTTATCAGTAGTTGATCACCACCTCTGAAGGTTTCGCGTTTGTGGCGTTCTTCTTCACGCCCCATTCTTCGGTGACGTATTCATAGCCTCCGGTCGGCACATCATTGCAATATTCGATTATGCAGTTGGGATCGGCCTCCCAGTATTCCTTGATCGACTTTCCGCCGGCCACCTTCTCAGGTTTCTTGTCGTCGGGGTTTATCATGAGCTTCAGACCTACTGATGTCTCCATCATCTCAAGGTCGCCGCGGGAGTTCCCACCCACGAAGAGGGGATCGGCCTTGATGAAAGTGCGCACCACGTCAGCTTTACCCTCGTCTTGCGACACGGGGTAGACCAGTTCGTCGGTCACCACTCCCCCTTCGCCAACTCTCGATTTCACGCCCAGGATACGGTCTTCGGGGAGGCCGAGTTGCTCGGCGCAGAAACGCTGGTAGAGGAGCTCTGGCGATGCCGAGAGAATCCACACCTCAAAACCGAAGTTCTCGAGATTGGCGATGAGCTGCTTCATCTCGGGATACATCTTGTTCTGGTATTTTTCATGAAACATGTCGTTGCCGAGAGCCTGTACCTCGTCGGCGGTCATCCCTGAGAGGAAACGCACGCGGTTCTGCACGAAATCCACTCCTACGTTGTCGCCGTGGAGCAGCGAGTCGACAATCTGCATCTTCTCTTTCGACTTGGCATCGGTCTTTCCGGCATATGTGCGTTTGGCGTAGTCATAGAGAGCCTCGTCGGCAAGATAATATGGAGCCTGCCCGAAAAGTGTGCCGTCGCAGTCAAACACAGCGACCTTACGCGTCTTCATGGGCACGGTCGACTCGAGGAAAGCCTCAATCTTGGCGTTGGTGTTGTCTTGGAAACCCTTGATAGGTTTGTACTCATACGTCTGGGCATCGACGGCGAAAACGACGGCGAACGCCAGTGCAAAAAGCATGAACAGTTTTTTCATAGTATGGCGCTTTAAAGTTAAAGGAAAAAGAATAAGGATGTGTAGGATGCGATCCCACATCAGAATAACGCCCCATGCTTAAGAAAGGTTGCGGTACACCGTGATTCAGGATTATCATATAGTATTCCGTAACATATGGTTGATGGTTCGGAGAAGTGTAAAAGTCATTCATTAGAACACTCTTAACAAAAGAAGGGCCATGAAAACTGTCTGCATGTCATAATCAAACAGAATTCATGGCCCTTCACATTTGTATCTTTATCACAGTCGGCCTACCGACAGTGAGAGCCATCCGTGGAAGTGCCGCCTGATCGTTATGACGGCTAACAGCAATATTCAATTAGTAATTAGCAGTTTGCAAATAGTAATTATGATTTGCTTAATTAATTCATAATTCATAATTCATAATGCATAATTAGCAACTTTAGCTCGAAAAGCTGCTTTAGCTACTAATTATGACGACTGAGAGCGGGGTTCCGGGGCCTCGTGGCAGTCGCAAAGCCTAATTTTTCTTGCGCGAGACCTTGATGAAGCGACCTCTTTCGGAGTGGGTGGAAGCAGCGAAGCTGCAATTTTGAATGTTGAATGTTGAATGTTGAATGTTGAATTTTGAATCAGTTGCGGATAAGGCAATTAATTCATATTCTAATTCGCAATTCGAAATTGCTCATTAAAACTTGACTGCCTGTCGTGGGGCATCACTGCCAACAAAAGCTTGCGGTTTGTCCGGGTGCAGACAGACTGTTTGCTTTTGCTTCGGTCTCGCCGGATGGCTTCCGTCAGGGATTCTTCTTGTACATGCCCCAGGGGACAGCTTTGCCGAGGAATCGAGGCTTGCAGCCTCGACACGGCGGTGCCATTCGGAGTTTTTTGACTCGACTGGGACGGTCACTGCGGCTGGAAAGCCGCAGTCCCAGAGCTACGCAGCTGAGGCGCGCGGATGGGCGGCACTTTGGCTTTTGCCAGGGGATCGAGGCTTGCAGCCTCGACACGGCGGTGCCATCCGGCGGTTAAGCTTTTGCTGACCGTTTGCGATTCTCCTCGCTTTGCTCGGAGCCTACGGCTCTGAGCAGATTTGACTGCGGGGCTGGCCGGAACCGCGGCATCCGGCCGCGGCACACGAGGCCCGGCAAGGCCGGGCTGAGGGAGATTTTCCTCTGACGGGTGTTGCAGAATGTCAATGTTCTCGTAATGGAGGACGCGCGGGAGGATGCCTGGGAGAGCAGCCTCTCGGGACTCCATGGCGGCATTCGCCTTCGGATCTTTTCGTGCTGTACCGGATCGGGGATGAGACAGTAGCCTTGCTGTCGCTCTTTGTCAAGGGCAAGTGCTTCTCGTTTGAAGTCTTGGCTTAGTGTTTTAAGCCCTGGCTTCTCGGTTGAAGCTTGGCTCCTTGGCTGGAGTTTTGGCGGGGCGATGGGTTGAGGTGACGCCGGTGGGGACAAACGGACGCGGCCAACTTGGTAGGATGTTCTGTGCGCCGGGGTACAGTGGTC